>JADMIO010812803.1_pt1 | contig 97424 bp, 67 predicted proteins | sample 8958161 | NCBI WGS metagenome assembly JADMIO01 (sample SAMN16585339, study PRJNA669376) | soil metagenome | isolation source: Crop rotation soil | place: USA: Cullars Rotation, Alabama | collected 2011
CTTTCCCGGCGGTGGCAACTTTCCCCGCCAGGTTGGTGATGGCGGCGTACTGGGTCATGTCGCCAAAGTCAAATGCCACGGCCGAGATCCGTTTGCCCGGATCGGTGAAGTTGGGATAAAGTGACCGGTCGGTCACCAACGTGAGGGGATTCCCGCTGCTGTTCGTCTTCACAAACACCGCCACGCTCTTGAGCAGACGGGCCTTCCCGGTCGCATCCACGTGCACCAGTAGACGAAAGTGAGCTTCGCTCGCGGTCGGTGTGGTTTGGGCAGGATCCGGTGGCGTTGCGCCGGCAATCAAATAGGCATCTGCCCCCACCTGATTGACCTTTTTGGCAGTCACTTCCCCGACCCATAGCCCCCGCCACGGATCCGGGGCGGCCTGCGCCTGTCCGGCCAGAAGGAAAAGACCCGCGCTCAGGAGCAGGAAGGAGACTCTGTAATAAAGGGGATTTTGCATGGGAACTCGGAGTTTAGGTGGAGCAATCATGGCGTCGTGCCCAGGTCCTCTCGCTGCGCAGCCACGGGCAGCCAAATCCGTGCGCCGTTATCGCTTGAGATCTTCACCAATGCTGATTGAAAACCCTGGCTCATCCGTTCCCGGCGCACCTGTAGTACCAGCGAGATCTGCGCTCCCGCCTCCATTACCGGCATGGAATAAGCGGGCGCCAAATCGACGAATACCTCCCCAATGCGATCCGGGGTCAGGCTTTTGAGCACATAAGCCAACGGCACCCCACTTTCGTTGCATTCAACTTTGATGGACATTGGGTCCGTCGAATTGTTGGCCAGTGCGATGCTGTTACGGCCGGAGCCGGAACCGGCAAAAGCCAGACCGGTGCCAAAAGGAATCGTCACGCTCAAGGGCCCCTGGAAATCGGAGGCTCCTTGACAGTAGACCCAGCACGCCTCACCGCATTTCATCGACGTGGCATCGGGAGCCCCCACCTTCTCCCAGCGCCCATTGCTCAGTCGATAGATGCGCCGTTGGGCGTGCGCTCGTGATCCGGCGAAAAACTTTCCGAAAGTCGGGGGCGATACTTCATCCACGCCGAACCCGGCAAGGTTAAAGGAATTTGCCTTCCAGACCCGGCGCTCGTACAGGACGTGCCCTTCGATCGTCCAGGCGAAATCACTCTCCGCATAAACCAGATACGCTTTGTTTCCGTCGATGGCATGCAAGGTGGACAAGAAGGCGTCCTCCCGCTGCGGCGCGTACCACACGCCCCACCCATCTTTCTTCCAATTGATTTTCGACGGGTCCTTCACGTACTCCACGGCATTCAGCAGCGGATAGTGCCCGGCTACGATGCTAACCGGAGTGTTGGAAAAGACGGCCTCAGGCGCTGTCATCTGTGGAAACACTTCCAGAAACACTGCATTCCATCCGCGCGTTAGTTGGATCGTTTGCGTTCGCGTCACTTCGGCCCGTGCCGTGACCACTGTAGCGCCAGCGAAAAACCAGAGACTCATCGCCAGCCAAAAGTGTTTTAATTTACCACTCATAATTCGCCAAAATCCGGCCCGCATTCTTAAAGCTCTCCGCGCCTTGCTTCCAAACCCGGCATTCCCATTCCGATCGGTCTCGTCCCGAACATCGCCACTATCCCCGGCAGTTCCAGCAACCGATCCTTGGGCAGGAATGCGCATGCCCCTGCGTCCTCTGCCGCTTTTTGCATCCGCGTGCCCTGGTGTTCACTTACGATCACCACCCGCGCTTCTGGATGTGCCTGACGGATTTGCCGCGTAGCGCTCAACCCGTCTACCGCCCCCATCACAATGTCCATCAGGACCAGGTCCGGCCGATATTGCTCATAAGTCAGCACCGCCGCGGTTCCGTCGCTGCACTCGGCGACGTCGAAGCCAAGCGCAGACACGAGGGACCGCAACATTTCCCGCATGCCGCTGTGGTCGTCCACGATCATAATCTTCATGAAATTTGGCGCTGGCTGCCTTTGAGCCTCTGGACCCTACGCCGAAGCACAAAACGTGGGAATCGAGGGCGGCACCTAATTTGGAATAGGCACGAGCGGAGGGAATCGTAGGTAGCGCTACGTACGGGCCGGTAGACCGGAGGTTACTTGGGTGCTTTCGGGAGATTCACATCAGGTCGGGAGAGCCCGGAACGCTCTCGCGCGCACCGGGGAGTGGGGGCAGCCTTCAGCTGACTGAAATTCCGGAATTGGGACAGGTTACAGCGAGGCGCGATTCTGCAGAGCAAAATGCAACAATTGATGCGGCCCACGCATCTCCAGCTTGTTGCAGATGTTCGCGCGGTGGGCCTCAACAGTCCGATAACTCACACCCAGGTCGATCGCTATCTCCTTGCTCGTTTGGTTCTCGCCGATCCTCCTGAGAATCTTCTGCTCCGCGGTCGTTAGACGGCCGATGCCAGAGTTGGTAGATGCCAGCGCTTCAGTGCGCTGCCGGCGCTTCATCAAAAACCCCGACATCACGGGGGTGAAATAATACTCACCCGCCGCTACCACTTTCATGCAGCTAATCAGGTCAGTCACTGCGTTCTCTTTTAGGATAAAGCCCTTGACGTTGAAGCCCAGAGCGCGGTTGAACAGTTCTTCTTCCTTGTGCATCGTCAGGATCACCACCTTCACCGTCGAGCCGGCCGTCTGCAGTTTCTGGGCTACTTCCAGGCCGCTGAACCCTGGCAGATTGATATCGAGCAGCAGCACATCCGGTTTTACGCGCACCGCCATCTGATAGGCCGAGATCCCCTCGGACGCTTCTCCTACCAGCTCGAAGAGCGGTTCCGCATCGATAATTTGGCAAAGTCCCTGCCTGAAAATAGGGTGGTCATCCACAACCACCGTCCGGATTTGTTTGGCCATTAGAACTCGCCCCCTTCCCTATCACGACGGCTCCTACCATTGCAACGATCAAATGACAAAATCGTGCGGGCCGTCGTTCGCCAAGGCATCCTCAAGCTTTCCCGGCATCGTTTATCGGGATGGTCACGATCAGCGAAGTTCCTTTCCCTGGCTGGCTCTCCACTACCAGGGCGCCGCGGAGCATTTCCACACGTTCTGAAATTCCCGCCAGGCCGAACCCGCGCTTGTAGCCATCGGTTGGCTCGGTTCGCCCGTGGGCAGCGATTCCTTGACCGTTGTCCTCAACTCGCAGTTCCACATGACGGATGTCGCGAATCAAATCCACACGCACCAGGGACGCTTTCGAATGCTTCAGAACGTTGTTGAGAGCCTCCTGAGTGATGCGATAGAGGTTGATCGCTGATTCCGATGAAAATAATTCATCCACCATTTCCAGCTTCCGGGTAAATTGCATCTGGGTGGAATTCGCCACCCGATCGATCATAACCTCCAAAGCCTCGGTCAAGCCGGTGGTTTCCAGGTGGGACGGGCCGAGGTTGTGCGCAATGTGCCGGGCCTCCTCGATTGCCACCTGGCACACCTTGCAGATCTCTTGGAGTTGTTCCTGCATCGAGTTCGGTTCGCTTCCGGCTGCCAGGGCCAAACCCGCTCGGCCTCTGATAATGAGCAGGTTTTGACTCAGTCCGTCGTGGATCTCGGTCGAGATTCTTTGTCTCTCCTGCTCCTGCGCCCGCAAAAGGGCCCGGGACAATTCCTCCAATTCAGCCCGCCGTCGCTGGCAACGGCGCAACCTTGAGGCCAACAGGCATATGATAACGACAAAGCCTGGCAGAATTATGCTCAGGGTCATCCAGCCGACGTTCATGGTATTGAGAGAATCGCAGTCACCCGGGATCGAACGCCACTAACTCCGGCACTCGCTCCGCATTCACTGAAAAACAACTCGGCGATGCTAACCAAAGAGTTCTGAATTGAAACGTTAAATCCATGTCACGGTTCCTTCGCGACGTTTGGCAGCGATCTTGTGCGAGCGGATTCCCCCACCGAGACCTGCTTTTGATGATTGCCAGCGTTCCTCTCGCACTGGCCCGATCCGATTTACGCGTTGTCCGAACTGTGCCTAAAAGTGGCCGCCCGAGCGCGACAGCATGCGCGCACGAAGTGTTTAATGCGGCGGACTCTTCCGCGCGATCCGCCTTGCATCACCCCGCCTTTCCCGGAACTATTCTCCGATGCAAATTCGTTTCATCGTCCTTGCCGCCGCCCTCCTGGCCCTCTGCCTCCCGGCCCAGGCTGAACAGGTGGACTGTCGTTACGCCCACCTCTTCGAGGCGCCGGGGGATTCCGCCGTCGACCGCAAGTATGCACCGAGCCGCCAGATCGACATTCTGCATTTGGCACTCGATGTCACTCCCGATTTCAAGGAACGATCGGTGGCCGGGACCGTGACGCTGCGTTTCCAGCCGATTGCCCAACCGCTGGCTGAGCTGAAGCTCGATGGCGTGGATCTGAGCGTGCAAAAGGTGGTCTCGAGCGAGCAGGTTCAGAACTGGCAGGCCACGGACAAGAACGTTATTGTCACTTTCGAATCACCGATTGCCCCCGGCAAAGAAGCGACGGTTAGTATCACCTACTCCGCCGTGCCCAGGCAGGGACTTTACTTCCGCACGCCGGACCAGGGCTTCATACCTGAAGACCTGCACCTCTGGACACAGGGCGAACCCACCGAAGCCCGCCACTGGTTCCCGTGCTATGATTCTCCGAACGAAAAGTTCACCTCCGAGGTCACCTGCCACGTCCCGGAAGGCATGGTCGTGCTCTCGAATGGCAAACAGATCTCCGCGGAAAAGGATTCGGCCGGCTTGCAAAGCGTCCGCTGGGCCCAGGAAAAGCCGCACGCCAATTACCTGATCTGCCTGTGCGCGGGCTATTTCAAAAAGGTGGAGGACAAATACAAAGACATCCCCCTCGCTTTCTGGACGCCGGCGTCCCAGGTCCAGCAAGCCGCCCTCTCTTTCCAGGGCACCAAGGATATCATGGCGTTTTTCGAGGAGGAGATCGGCATCCCCTACCCTTGGGCCAAGTATGATCAAGTAGTGGTGGATGACTTCGGCTGGGGTGGCATGGAGAACACCACCATCACCACCCTGAACGATCGCACCCTGCATACCACGGAGACCGAGAACCTGCGCGACAGCCAGGGACTCGTGGCGCATGAGCTCGCTCATCAATGGTTCGGCGACCTCGTCACCTGCAAGGACTGGAGCCACGTCTGGCTCAACGAAGGCTTCGCAACGTATTACGACGCTCTCTATGAAGGCAAAAAGCACGGCAAGGATGCCATGAATTATGCGATGTACGGCAGCGCGCGCGGCATCATCGGCCAGACCAACGACACCAATTCCATCGTCCGCCGCCAGATCAAATCCCCCGAGGAAATGTTCAACTATCTCGCCTACCCAAAAGGAAGCTGGGTGCTCCGCATGCTCCGCAGCCAGCTCGGCGACGATCTATACCGGCGCTGCATCAAAACCTATGTCCAGCGGCATCAATACAACAACGTGGTGACGGAAAACCTCAACTCGGTAATCGAGGAACTCTCCGGCCGCTCGTTCGATCGGTTCTTCGACCAATGGGTCTACCATGCCCATCACCCCGAGTTAGGGGTGACCTATAGCTGGGATGAGAAAGCGAAGCTCGCCAAGCTGACCGTGACGCAGAATCAGAAGCTGAGCGAGGCCGTGCTCCTTTTCGAGTTTCCTTTGAGCATCCGATTCAAAACCAAGGCCGGAGCGGTGGATCGCACCGTGGATGTGAAACTGCAAAGCCAGGACTTCTTTTTCCCCCTGGCCGAGGCTCCGGAGATCGTGCGTATCGATCCCGAGATGGCCCTGCTCGCGAACATCACTTTCACCCCGCCGCAGAGCATGCTCAACGCCCAGATGGTCGATAAATCGGACATGATCGGCCGCCTCCTCGCTGTCACGCAGGCCAGCGGCAAGAGGGAGTCGCTCGCCAGGCTGAAGGAAGTCCTGAACAACGACGCCTTCTACGGCGTGCGCGTGGCCGCTGCCAAATCGATTCGCGCCATCAAAACTGATGAGGCGCTGGAAGCCCTGATCGCGTCGGCCAAACAGAGCGACGCGCGAGTGCGCAAGGAAGTGGCGGATGGCATCGCCGGTTATTATCGCGAGGCGAGCTACGCGGCGCTGGTCAAACTCCTGGATCAGGAAAAGAATCCGGACATCAAGGCCGTCTACATCACAGGCCTCGGGGCCTATCGGCATCCGGAGGTCCGCAGCAAGCTGCTGGAGCAGTTAAACTCCAGCTCCTACAAGAACCACTTGGCCGACGCCGCCATCGCCGGCATTCGTGCCCAGGATGACGAAACCTATGTCGAACCTCTGCTCAACTCGCTGCAGACTACGGAGAAAAGCTTCAGCAGTGGCGGCTTCGGGCGCGGCCTGGAAACGCTCGCCTGGATCGCGCGAAACAGCCAGCAAAAGGACAAGGTCCGCGAGTTTCTGCTCGCGCGAGCCAACGAAAAGCGGCAGAGCGTGCAGATCGCCGCCTTTTCCGCCCTGGGCACGCTGGGCGACGCGAAGGCCCTCGCCGCCCTCGAGAAATTCGCCGACCTCCCGGCGGAAAGCCGCGAACGCGTGGCAGTGGACCGGGCCATGGCCAGCCTCCGCGAAACGAAAAAGCCGTCCGCCGAGATCGGTGCGGTGCGCAGCGAACTCCTGGCGGTGCAAAAAGACAACCGCGACCTGCGCAAAGAAATGGACGACCTGAAAAAGAAATTCGAAGCCCTCGCCTCCAAACCAGAGAAGCAAGGAAAGGGCAGCAGAACAGTGTCCGCGACCAAAGCGCCTCGTGGAACCTAACGAAGACTCTTGCGGTGAGCAGCGATTATCCGCCCCTTGCCACCTGCTCTCAGTTCATCGAAAGTATCTCGTCATGAGCAAACATAACCTGAGGCAACCGTGGGATAGCCGGCACCAACATGCCCAACTGACTCGGCGAACGGCGCTCCCCCACCCTGAGGGCCTGGCAGCACGCGTCGCGCTCCTGCTGCTGGTCGGCCTGTTGGCGGGCTGCAAGCCGGGCGCCACGCCAGGTGTCGGAGCCTCGACGGGCACCAACGGCGCGACCCGCACCTTCCAGGTCAAAGGCGTGGTCCATGAGATCATGCCTGACAAGAACCGCGTGCGCATCGCCCACGAGGAAATCCCGGGCTACATGAAGGCCATGACCATGCCCTTCGATGTCAAGACCCCAGCCGATCTGACAGGTATCAAACCGGGAGATACGGTTTCATTCCGCATGGTCGTGACGGACACGGATGGCTGGATCGAGAACATCGTCAAGCAGAGCACGAATGCCCCTCAGCCGGTGGCGGTGGCTCCAGACAATTTTCGCGTGGTGCGCGATGTGGAACCGCTCGATCTCGGCGACCCGCTGCCCGCGTATCATTTCACCAACGAACTCGGCCAGGCGATTAATTTGGCGGACTACAAAGGGCAGGCGGTGGGCATTACGTTCATCTTCACGCGCTGTCCCTTTCCCACCTTTTGCCCCCGCATGTCCACGCATTTTAAGGACGCGCAGAAGAAACTCCTGGAGATGCCGAACGCCCCCACTAACTGGCATCTCTTCACCATCACTTTCGATCCGGAATTCGACACGCCTGCAGTCCTCAAACAATACGGTCAGGTCCATGGTGCCGACCCCGCGCACTGGAGTTTCCTGACCGGCGACCTCGTCGAGATCACAGCCATCGCCGAGCAATTCGGCCTGCTTTTCTGGCGCCCGGATCCCAAGGAGATCGCTGGCATCAGCCACAACCTGCGCACGGTAGTGATCGACTCGAAAGGCCGCGTTTACAAAGTGCTCAAGGAGGCCGATTGGAAACCTGAGGCACTGGCCGCCACCATCATTGAAGCGGCCAATCCAAACGTCCAGCCGGCGAGCTCGAGAACCAACGCACCTGTGGCCAGCACCAACGACGCCGGCGCCAAAACTGGGAAGGAGTAGGCGTCCAGCGACTCCGAATCACTTGCTTCTGAACGGCTCCTCATGCTTTATTAAGGTCACATGTCCGAGCCGAGTCAAAGCGCTGAAGATTACCTGGAGCGCATTCACGAACTGATCGAGGAAAAGGGGTATGCCCGGGTGGTGGATATCGCCTCCTCGTTGGGGATCAAGCAGGCTTCGGTCACCAGCATGGTCCAGAAGTTGGGAGATCTCGGGTATCTGAACTATGAGAAATACCGCGGCCTCATTCTCACCGACAAAGGCCGCGCGGTGGCCGCAAAAATCCAGAAGCGCCACGAGACTCTCTCCCGCTTCTTCTCGCTTTTCGATCTGGACAAGAAAACCCAACAGCACGACATCGAAGGCATCGAACACCATCTCAGCCCGGACACCCTCTGTGTCCTCTCGGACCTGGCCGATTATTTCGAGAAGAGCCCGGCCGACCTCGAGCGGTTTAAAAAGTCCCGGCACAAGCGCTGAGGATCAGGACTGCGTGGCACGCATTCTTCCCCGTGGGGTATGTCTTTTATTCTCATAGCCGTCATAACAGCCGTTATCCTGCTGAATCTCTTTGCCGTGGTTCATGCCCGAGCGATGACGCATCTCGTGCCCGGAGGCAGCAAAACCCCAACGCCAGAGTCCCTGGGGCTAATGGCAAAGCTGCGCATCCTGATGTCTGGAGTTCAACTCCCCAAACCAATCAACCTGAGGGATCCAAAGAGCTGTGGTCTCCAGTTCCAGACCATTCGGCTGGCCAGCAGTCAGCCCTCGTTGGAGCTGTGGAAGATTCCTTGCAACGAAAGTCGTGGTACCATCCTCATGTTTGCCGGCTACGCCACGGCGAAGGACACTCTCCTGCCCGCCGCACAACTGTTCCATCAGCTTGACTACGATTGCGTCCTGGCGGACTTCCGCGCCTGCGGAGGCTCCGACGGTGTCAGCAGCAGCATCGGGTTTCATGAGGCGGAGGACGTGCGGCGCGTGGTGGAATTTGCCCACGCAACCCCATCCTCAACTCCAGTGATCGTGTACGCGGCCTCCATGGGCGCAGCGGCAGTGCTGCGAGCGGTATGGCTCCACCAGATTAGCCCGGCGGCGCTTATCCTTGAGTGCCCGTTTGATTCGTTGCTGAACACAGTGAAGCATCGATTTACCGCGATGCGGTTGCCGGCTTTTCCCCTCGCGCACCTGCTGGTGTTCTGGGGAGGCATCTTAATGCGATTCAACCCTTTCAAGCACAACCCGGCCACATACGCACAGAAAGCCCACTGTCCGGTCTTGTTAATGCACGGGGGAAAAGATCCGCGCGTAACGGTCGAGGAGGTTCAGCAGGTTTATCGGGCGTTTCCCGGAATCAAAACCTTCAAGCTCTTTCCCCACTTGGCGCATGAGACCTACGTTGGGGCGTGCCCCGAGGAATGGCTTTCGGCCGTCCGGGGTTTCCTGGATCCACTCGGGAACATTGCATCCGAGGTTCAGGGTTCGTAAGTCACCGTCTCATCGGCATCCACTTTGTAGCCCCACTTCGCGATGTACTCCGAACTAGGCCGGAAATCGTCATGCTGTTCCAACAGCTTGCTGGTGAGGCGGGAATCCAGGCTCGACTGCAGTTGCGCGTATGCCGGGTTCCCAGCCAAATTATGGATTTGGTAAGGATCGGACTGGTTGTCATAGAGCAGCCAGGGACCTTTCAGATCACGCACATACGTGTGCTGCGCGGTCCGAACCCCGCGGTACTCACGTCCTCCCCGCTTGCGGATGAATTCACCGAAAGGGGAGATGCACCGCAAAATGGTGGCGCCTCCGGACGGATCCTTGCCGTCGCGCATGGCGGGCCCGAAATCGAGACCTTCGACCGATTTTGGAATCGAGCGGCCGCAAAGGGAAAGGAGTGTGGGCATGATATCCTCGGAATTAATGGTGGCAGCGAGCCTTGCTGGTTTGATGCCAAGGGCTTCCGGCAGCCGGAATAGCATAGGCACACGGGCTGATTCCTCCCAGGGACGCTGCTTCCGTTGCTGCCCCTGCGACCACAGCATGTCCCCGTGATCCGAGGTGAAAACTATGATCGTATTCGTGGCCAAACCCGTCGCAGCGAGCGTCTCGAGCAACTGCCCAAAGCAATCGTCCAGAGCGGTGCAATGCGCGTAATAGCCTGCTAGTTCCCTCCGCGCCCTTGCGCGGTCGGCCTCGGTGATATTGGGAGGCAGCTTCAGCTTTTCAGGCGAATACATCGCCCGGTACTTCGCAGGAGCGGTCTCGTAAGGATTGTGTGGGGGTCCCCACGCCAGCCAGAGCAGGAACGAGCGCGCCGCCCGGGCCGGAGCCCTCAGGTACGCCACGGCGTCCTTGGTTTGCGCGATGGCATCATATCCATCCCATTTTAACTTTTCCGGGCCGTCGGCGTAATAGGCCGAGTTGTTATAGGCGTGTGTGCATTCCAGCACCTTCCAGTAATCAAAGCCCTGTCGTCTCTCCCGCGGTATAAACGCCGACCTGCTGCCGTGCCCGTCGATATGCCACTTGCCAATGCACCCGGTATCATAGCCCGCGGACTTCAATTCCTTGGGCAAGGTGACAGCATCGGCACGCAGCGGCACATCGTTTAGAAAAATGCCATGGGTTTGCGGACGCTGACCCGTGAGCAGTGAAGCCCGGGTGGGTGAGCAAACCGGCAGCCCCGACACGGCCTGGGTAAAGTTCACACACTGGCGCTCGAACCGATCCAGATTCGGAGTCCGGACATTTGGGTCGCCGGCAAAGCCGAAGGCCTGCGCGCGCCACTGATCGGCGATCACAAACAGGATGTTCGGGTTTTTCGGCTCGGCTGCCTCGACGACATCAACCCAAGCGGACAGGCCTATACATAGGAGTAAATACTTCATGGAATGGAATTCACGGTTCCTTCTCGGCCTCGACGATCGGTTTGCCTTCCCAGGTCCAGACGCCGCGCACCTTTTCGAGCACACGTTGCGCACTCCCTGGAGCCGCGGGGACATCGCGCTTCGGCAGCCAACGGGCGTGCTCTCGAACAATCCCCTGCAATTCGGGCCTGGCCACCAGATTCGTCCATTCATTCGGATCATTCCGGTGGTCATAGAGCTCGTCTGAGCCATCCGCGTACCGGATGTATCGCCAGTGTTCCGAGCGCACGGCGTGGTTCCCCTGGTTGTGCGTGGTGATGGCCGGCTCAGGGCGAGGTGCCCGTGCGTCTTTTAGCTGCGCGATCAAACTGTGTCCCTCCAACCCCGCACGCGGAGGCAAGGCGCAGAGATCGCTCAACGTTGGGTAAATATCCAGGAGTTCCACTGGCCTGTCACAGGCAGCAGCCGGTGCGACGCCTGGCCCTGCGAAAATCAACGGCACACGCGTGGACCTTTCCCAAAGCGAATTCTTTCCCGTGATACCCTTCTCACCCAGATGCCAACCGTGGTCAGACCATAACACAATTACCGTGTTGCTGGCATACGCGGTAAGACTCAACGCATCAAGCACCCGGCCGACTTGGCTATCCATGAAAATCGTGCTGGCCAGATAGGCCCGGACCAACGAACGCCATTCCCCTGCTCTTTCCAGCCATGAAAGACGCGGCTCAGGCAGTTTCCAATGAAGATACCAGGAAAACTCCGGCACATCGGACCGATCTCCGGCAAGCACACTCGGCATCACCACCCCCTTCTCCGGAAAGAGATCGAACCACCTTTGTGAGGCAAAACACGGCACGTGCGGAAGACGAAATCCCACGGCGAGAAAGAACGGTTTTGCCTTCGGCATCGCACCAATCTGCGCAATGGCCGCATCCGCAATTTTCCAGTCGGCCTGATCTGAATCGTGCTCCGGGAAGATGCCCCAATCCATGGCGCGGATGGGATCCGGTGTGTTCACCAATTTGCGCGCCGGCAGAGGCATGCCCGGAGCCGGCCCCCACTTATTGAACTCGTTGGTTTGCTGGGAGCGTGCGATTGCACCGTCATGAAAGATCTTTCCACAAGCGAACGTGAAGTAGCCATTCGCCGCGAAGTGTTGTGGCAGCGTGACCTGGCTTTTCAGAGCCGCCACGGACCGCAGCCCTGGCGCCAGGCCGTAAATCCCAGTGGTCGATGGCCGCAAACCCGTCAACACACTGGTTCGAGAAGGATTGCAAAGCGGGGCCTGACAATGCGCGTTGCGAAACAGCGTCCCGCCAGCCGCGAGTCGATCCAGGTTCGGCGTCCGCCCCTGGGGGTGCCCGCCAAGACAACCCACCCAGTCATTGAGATCATCGATCGCAATAAAGAGGACATTCGGACGCTCGGCAGCATAGGCGCCGCAGGGGTCCGCGCCGAAGACGGGGAATAAAGCCGCCAGAAAAAATCGCGGGAGCAGACCAAAAACCGAACGGTGCATCAGATCATTCCTCCTCAGTTCCCGGCTTTTTCACGTTCGGTTCCAGTGGCGACGGAAAGCCCTTGGCCTTTTCTGCAGCCAGGAGAGAAGAGAGTTCTTGAACCTTTGCGCTGTGCGAGGTTGCCAGGTTATTGGTTTCCCCCAGATCTTTCGCGAGGTCGTAGAGCTGAGGCTCACGGGAATTGCCTGTCTCCGATTGCGTGAACTGAGTGCGCGTCGGCCCGGGTCGTTTCGGAATGAATTTCCATTGGCCCTGTCGGAGGGCCAGTCCGCCAGAGTGCTCCACCAGGGTTTCACGGCCCGTGGGAGCGTCGCCCAGCAATGTTGCAAGAAGATTCCGACTATCCGGGGCGTTTGTTCCGTCCAGATGTTGTCCGATCAGCGCTGCAAAGCTTCCGAGGAAATCCACCTGGCAGACGAGGGCGTCCGAAACTCCCGGCCTCACTCTTCCTGGCCAACGAACCACGAGCGGCACGCGGGTGCCGCCCTCGAGGATGCTGTATTTGCCACCACGCAACGGCCCGGCGGGCCGATGATGGCCCAATTTCTCACGGGCCTCGTCTTTGTAACCATCGTCAACCACCGGCCCATTGTCGCTGGAGAAGATCACCAGCGTGTTTTTGGCCAGGTCATTTCGGTCCAGGAGGGCGATCAATTCACCAACGGACCAGTCTAATTCGAGGATCACATCTCCGCGCGGGCCCATGGGGTTCCTGCCGGAAAAGCGGGCATGCGGGAGCCGCGGCACGTGGATATCATGGGTGGAGAAGTAGAGAAAAAACGGTTCGCGCCTGTGCTTTTCGATGAACTCCGTGGCTTTCCTTACATAGGTGTCCGCCATATCCCTGTCCGACCACCGCGCAGCTTTCCCGCCGCTCGAGTAACCAATTCGGCTTACGCCGTTCACGATCGTCTGATCATGACCGTGGCTGGGATGCAGGTTCAGGAGCTCCGGCTCCCGCTTTCCAGTGGGCTCTTCACCGATGTACTCGGCAAAACTGACCTTCAACGGATCCCTGGCATCCAAACCGAGCACGCGATGGTTTTCCACATAGACACATGGCACCCGATCACCCGTCGCGGGCATCAAGAAGCAATAGTCGAAACCCAACTCCAGCGGGCCGGGCTTGATCTCGCCGTTCCAGTCGAGGTTTGTCCGACCAAGCCCCAGGTGCCACTTACCAACGATGCCGGTCTTGTAACCTGCGCTTTGAAACACACCCGGCAGTGTCAGGCGGCCCGGCTCAATGATCAGCGGAGCATTCCCCGGTAAAACCCCCGTGCCACGCTTCCGCCAGGCGTATTCTCCGGTAAGCATCGAATACCGCGATGGAGTGCAGGTGGAAGAGGTGCAGTGGGCATCGGTAAACCGCAAGCCCTCCCGGGCGAGACGGTCGATGTTCGGCGTTTGCACCGCGCTTGCTCCGTAGCAGGAGACATCGCCATAACCAAGATCATCCGCGTAGATGAGCAGTACGTTCGGCTTCCGTTGTCCAAGGTCCTGCCCTGCCAAAACCCCGCCGCACAGCAATACGGTCACGACCAAACCTGCGGCCTGTGATATTTGTGATATTCGTTGCATTCGGATGTGAGGTCCGAGTGTCCGCTCGTGAGGGTCAAGGAGCAAGATCTTCGTGCGGCCCACGCGCGACCGGAATCCACGCAGCCTTGACTCAGCTTGCGGGACTCATATCAATACTGACATGCGCACTCCTATTCCCGCATTTGACCATGGCCGTAGGCTCAAGAGCCGGCTCCTGCTCGCCGCCCTGATGTCCCTGATTATGCCCCAGCTTAGCCTGGCTGCGACCGACGCCAGCGAACGTAACTGGCCTCACTGGCGGGGCCCGGAGGACAATGGGGTGGCCCCGCGAGGAAATCCGCCCACGGCCTGGAGCGAGACGAACAACGTAAAGTGGAAAGTCAGAATCCCCGGGAATGGCACAGCCACCCCCATCATCTGGGAGAACAAAGTCTTTGTTCAGACCGCCGTCCTGGCGAGCAAAAAGGCCGAAGCCGCGGCGATTGCAAGACCAGTGCCACAAGTCTTCGGTGCTCCGGCCCCAAGTGAACCGGGGCGGCGTCGCCCGGGCGGCCCCGGCGGAGGCATGCGCTCCGAGAAGCCAACCGCCCCTTACCAATTCGTTTTGCTGGCACTCGATCGGGAGACAGGCAAGACACTTTGGCAAAAGGTAGCCCGCGAAGAAATTCCGCACGAGGGTCATCATCCCGACCATGGCTTTTCCTCCCACTCCCCCATCACGGACGGCTCTCACATCTACTCCTACTTCGGCTCCAGGGGCCTGCATTGCTATGATCTCGACGGTAATCTCAAGTGGGAAAAAGACTTCGGTCGCATGCAGACCAAGAATTCCTTCGGAGAGGGCAGCTCCCCGGCGCTCTCCGGGAAGACACTCGTCATAAACTGGGACCACGAGGGTGCTGACTTCATCGTGGCGCTCGACAAGGACAGCGGGCAGGAGCTATGGCGCCAACCGCGAGAGGAAGAAACATCCTGGGCCACGCCACTGATCGTTGAGCACGCCGGCAAGGCGCAGGTCATCACTTCCGCCACCCGAAAAATCCGCAGCTACGACCTTGCGACTGGGAAGCAGCTCTGGGAATGCGGCGGCATGTCGGCCAACGTTATCCCCACTCCGGTAGCCAGAGACGGTGTGGTCTATCCGATCAGTGGTTTCCGGAGCTATGCCTTGCTGGCCATTAAATTGGGGGGCATGGGCGATCTGACCGACTCCGATGCCATCTCCTGGAAGCTAAATCGTGGCACTCCGTATGTGCCTTCGCCAATGCTTTACGGAAATCGCCTTTATTTCTACTCCAACAATAACGGCATCCTTTCCTGCCTGGATGCCAAGACCGGAAAGGCGCTGATCGACATGGAAAGAGTCGAGAGCTTACCGGGAGTCTACGCGTCCCCAGTCGGTGCCGCCGACCATATTTATTTGGTCGGCCGCAACGGCACAAGTGTTGTAATCCGGAACTCGGACAAACTCGAAACGATCTCCATTAACCGGTTGCAGGAGAAGTTCGATGCTTCTCCGGCGATCGCTGGAGGCGAACTCTTCCTCCGAGGCCACGATTACCTCTATTGCATCGCGGAAAAATAAGGACCGAAGAACGGCCCCGATTGCCGCGCGAAGCATCGCCTGCATCCAGGCCGAGGTTCACTCGGATTGGATCATTCGTCCCGGCTGCGCAGGAAAATGGCTCCCAGAACAAACCCGATGCCCGCTGCGATCCCAATGGTCTTCCATGGATTCTCCTGCACGTAATCGTTCGTCGCCCGCGAGAACTTCCTGGCCGTTTCGCCAATGCGCTCGCCCAATTGCTGGAGTTGCTCTGAATGCTCCTCGAGCTGTTCCTGAATGTTTTCTTTCATTTCGTCTTTAATAATTGGCCTTACCATGCGCGGCAGTCTAGGTCCGGCGCCCCGGCTCCGCACAGTAGGTATTCACCTCAGGGGCTGCGACAAAAAAAGCCGAGGCTCGTGCCTCGGCTTTGTGCTGTCAGTATTCAGTTATTCATGGCGGTACTCGGAGTACGGCCACGGACGAGGGCTGAACTTGAAAACGTCCTTCCCGTCGGGTGCCGTTCCGTTGTCTATCGGTTTCGCCCAATTGCTGTCACGATCCCGCGGATTGCGATGATCGTACCGATCGGAGTAAGGGTAACTGTGGGCAGTTCCCGAGTCTACGACCACAGTGGGGTTACCCGTAGCGCCTGTCGCGCTCACCACCGGTGTTTCCCAAGGCACACCATAGTAGGTGTAAACGTCCTGCCCCCACATGGGGTGGGAATCAGGCCATTTGTTGATGCTGAACTTTTGCCCATCGAACCGGGATTGCTCCACATCGAGGACGACCATTTTCGGCTCCCCGCTACGATTCAGATCGACACAGGATTTTGAGAGCAGCGGCCATGGAATTGGCGTGTAATCCCCACCCTTGGCCAATTTCAAGACCGCAAATTCGATGCGACCGGAGTTGGGATTCACCACAAAGTCCTCGATCTGGCCAATGCGCTCTCCTGCCGAATTCTTCACTTTCGCATTTATGAGATTCCCAATTCGAACATCACCGAGGTTCTCCAGCGAAGCATCCGTCCGAGTCCCCTTGTCATTATCGGCCGACGCGGGTGCTAAAAAGACCGAGCTCGCACAGAGGGCCAGCGTGGGTAGTAATATTTTGTATTTCATAATCCTTCCTTTCGTTTCAGATCCGTGAAGGCCTTCGTCTCAGTGGCTTCGCGACGACAGCTCAGCCGACCAGGCCTTTACAACTTACGCAAACGTTCCTTGGAAAATGGCCCCAAACAATAGGGTGATAGCCCACAAAACGGCGACCGACATCACCGCGGCCTGGGAAGAAATCAATGAAGCGAACTTGCCATAGGAGGCAGAAGGATAGCGATGACGTCCTGCCGATTGATTCCGCGAGAGAACTCACTAAAGCTCTGCTGCGCCTAAAAACTCAGAGCGGCCGGACAGAGGATGTCCCGGCCGGTGAGCCCTGTAATATTCCAAGTCTAATCAAGCCGCCCGTCAGGGCGTCCCGCTCGAGGAGCGCGCGCCCTAATTGAGACTGACCATGCCCCGAGTAATGGCGAATCTCACCAATTCCGTTGCTTTGTGGATTCCCAGTTTCTGCATGATCTTCTGGCGATGCTTTTCCACCGTCCTCACGCTCAGGGTGAGCCGCTCGGCCATTTCCTTGTTCGCCAAGCCGGAGACGATCAACTGCAGTACTTCCTGCTCTCTGTCGGACAACTCCCGCGCTTCTTCAACCTTCCCGCCGTTCAGCACATAGTCCTCGAAGAACGCCTGCGCCACATCGGGCATGAAAACGGTTTCGCCGCGGTGAATCTTTTCGATCGCGGAAACCAACTCCATGGGGGAAGTGTTTTTCCGAATATAACCGCGCGCGCCGGATTGGATCATTTCCCGCACAAACTCTTTCTTCTCATGCACGGTGAAAATCAGAACCCGGGTGTCCGGGCAGATCGCCTTCAGGCACTTGGTGGCTTCCAGGCCGTTCATGCCGGGCATCGAGATGTCCATGAGCACGATGTCAGGGGAAGAATCCTTCGCCAGGTCGATCGCTTCGTGGCCGCTGGCCGCCTCGCCCACCACTTCCACCTGTTCATATTTCCTCAGGCAGGATCGCACACCTTCGCGCACCACCGGATGATCGTCCACGAGGAATACTTTTATTTTGCTTTTCCGTTCTGTTTTCATAATTCGCTTTCTTCCCGCTTTGCGCTCCGATCCAGGGGAATCCGCGCACAGATCTCCGTCCCCTTCCCTTCCGGCGAGCGAATCAGGAATGTTCCGCCTAAATACGCCGTTCTCTCCCGCATGTTCAAAAGTCCCATGCCCATCTTTCGTGTGGTCTTGAGCCGCATCGACGTGGACTCCATCCCCCTTCCATTGTCCCGGATCGAAAGATGGATGTGCTTACCATCCGCGCTCAGTTGCAGCAGTGCCTCCGAGGCGCCGGCATGTTTCTCGATATTGCTCAGCGCTTCCTGAATGATCCGGTAGAGAGTGAGTTCCACCGTATCGGCAAGGCGCTTGGGGCCCAGCCTGGATTCAAACTTCACTTCGAGCAGTGTCTTCCGCTGAAAATCATCACACAGGCTCCGCACCGCCGGCACCAACCCCAGCGCGTCGAGTTCGCTCGGTCGGAGCGCATCCGAGATCCGGTGGATCTCATCCAATCCCCTGGTCAGGAGTCCCTTGGCCCGGCTCAGCTCGTCTTTTAGCTCATCGTTCAGCCCCAGAATTTGCGCCTCGATCATCCCGAACCGGAAAATGACGGAGGAGAGCATCTGGTTCACGCTATCATGCAATTCCCTGGCAATGCGGCGTCGCTCCGCCTCCTGCGCCTCAATAATCAATTCGGACAGTTTGCGCAATTCCCGGCTGAGGCGTGAGCGCTCAATCGCGATCGACGCGATATCTCGGGCCTTCTCGAACAGCGCCACATCAGGCACGCTCGCGGTTTTGCCTTGTTCCGAGAAAAGACACAGGATGCCCAAAAGCTCTCCGGTGGCTGACTTGATCGATTTCGACGATTGCGGCCACAAACCGTACTCCGCCACCACCTGCCGAAACCCGGTCCAGGACGAGCTCGCCGCCAAATCCAGTTCCAGCCCGGCATCTTCTTTTGTCGCAGGGTCTTTTTCCGCGAGCAACTGCTCCAACGGCTTTTTCTGGAATTGCTTGCGCAAATCCAAAGGGAAGCTGGGTGCCACCGCGCAAATGAATCGATTCCGTTCCGCGTCAAACAGGAAGAGCGAGCAGACCAGCCCTTCCCATTCCTCGATCTTGCGGGTGAGAGCATCCAGAATCTCCGGCAGCGGCTTGTCGAGGGCCACCTGTTCCAGGATCTCCTTTTCGTCCGCGTAAATCTTTTCCGTCCGCTTCCGTCGTTCTATTTCCAGCGAGAGCCCCTGGGCTTTTTCGCTCAACCGCTGGTTCAGCTCACGGCTTCGGGCCAGCAAAAATGCCAGCGTCGAAAAACCGGCCAGCCGCGAGGAGGTCTTCCAATAGAGGAGCCAGCCAGTGCCGTAGTCACCGCCGCCCATCATATCCGCCAGGAACCAGGCCGCCGTGCAGGTGGCCGACGTGATTAGGCCGCTGTAAAAGCCTCCCAGCAAAGCCGCCAGGGTGATTGGAATCAGGTAGATGATTGCGAAATGAAAGTGAATCCCCGTCCGGTAATCGATCAGCAGCAGGAACACCACCAGCAGCTGCGCGGTCAGCGCTACCTTCCATTCATGGCCTGGAGTCCGCGGGATCGTCCCTTGCTCGGTCTGTCCGGTGCCCTTGATCAGGCCACCGCTCAGACCGCAAGCCAGGTCCTGCAACCTGTCGGGCCACTTCGAGCCTTTTGCTAGCTCAAGATTCATTCTGATTTTATAATTCCGATCGCTCCTCCCCCGCAATGGCAGGGGCTACGCAGACCTGCTACCGCAAATCTACGGTTCCACCGCCCTTGAAATTCGAAGAGCGGTGTTATTCTGGGTCACAGATCCAAGCTGTGCCGTTCCTGGCCTGAGACTTGAGGATGATCCATCCCCTCGGAAGATGGAAATAGCCGCGCTGGCGAATCCAACTTGGGGGTATTACACCCCGCTTCGCCATCGCTTTCGCGTGGAATCGAATTGTACGTCATCGTGCGAGCTGAACAACTGATTGTTTGGGAAATCCGTTCAAGTTACCACTGCAGTCCTTGCAAACCCGCCTCCACAGTGCAGAGTCTGCCTCAAGACCGCAACTCTAAATTTCTGCCCTCTCGGCGGGAAGGTTTCGGAAAACATGCATTATTCGGCCTAAAATTGAGGATGCGGTTGATCGGCTCTTGTCCCATTGCGCGCTTCGCCGCGAGTCTGGCCAAATCCTCGCTTCTCAAACTCCGCCACATTGTGCTACGTTCCCCACGTGTTCATCGGGTCCGATCCATTCTCGCGGCGCGCCTTTCTTTCGCGCACCGGCGCGGGTTTCGGGGCGTTGGCCCTGGGCGCCTTGCTGCGGCTGGACGCCGGGGCCGCTCAGCTCTCGCGTGCGCCGGTCATTGATCCACTCAATCCCTACAAGGCACGCCTGCCGCATTTTGCTCCCAAAGCCAAATCGGTCATTTTCCTTTTCATGGTAGGTGGACCGTCGCAGGTCGACACGTTCGATTACAAACCTGCCTTGCAAAAGCTGAACGGCAAGCCGGTGCCCCAAAGTATTCGTAAAGCTGTCGAAGCCACCCGTTTCGCTAATGTATTTCACGGTTGCAAGGATGAATTGATGTCCAGCCCATACCAATGGAAACAGCATGGGCGAAGCGGCATGTGGGTGAGCGAATTGCACCCCCACCTCGCTGGCCACGTAGATGATCTTTGCTTCATCCATTCGCTCCAGGCCGAGAGCAATAACCACGCGCCGGCCAGCTATCAACTCCATACCGGCGATGTCCGCCCGGGCAAAGCGAGCCTTGGTTCCTGGGTCACCTACGGCCTTGGTTCAGAAAATCAAAACCTGCCCGGCTACGTGATGCTCTTCGAGGCCGGTCCGCTGGGCGGTGCGGCCAACTATTCGAATGGCTTTTTGCCGGCGGCCTTCCAGCCTACCCGCCTGCGCGACAAGGGCACGCCCGTTCTGGACCTTCTCCCTCCAGATGACCTCGCTGCCGGACAGCGCAGTACGCTCGACCTAATTCAGAAGCTGAACCTCAAGCACCGCGAAGCTCACCTCGGCTTCACGGAACTTGACGCCCGAATCGCCAGCTATGAATTGGCTTACCGCATGCAGTCCGCGGCGCTGGATGTCGGAAAGGTCGATTCGGAGCCGCTCCCGCTCCGTCAAGGTTACGGGTTCGAAGCCAAGGACGCCCGCACCGTCAGTTTTGGCCGCAAATGCCTCCTCGCCCGCCGATTGGTCGAGCGCGGCGTTCGTTTTGTGCAGGTCTATGATATGCCCGACAAGGACGGCTGGGATGCCCACGCAAAGCTAACCGACAACCACACTCCTCGCGCGCGGTGGACGGATCAACCCGTGGCCGCGCTCCTGACCGATTTGAAACAGCGCGGCTTGCTGGATTCCACGCTTGTCATCTGGGCCAGCGAATTCGGCCGTACCCCGATGATGCAGGGCGAAAACGGCCGGCAACACAACGCCGCGGGGTTCACCGTTTGGATGGCTGGAGGTGGGGTCCGACCCGGTGTTCGCATCGGGGCCACGGATGAAATCGGCCTCATGGCTGCCGTTCAGCCGCATCCCTTTAAGGATTTGCACGCCACTATTCTCTCCGCGCTTGGTTTGCACAACGACGACTTGGGGTTTGAAGTGAACGGACGCACCGAGCGGCTCACTGGCGTGGCGGGAACCGCGAAGTTGATTCCGGGCGTCCTGGCTGCATAATGAAGGAGAAATTCATGCGGGAAGCCATCCGCCTCTCCCAGGAAAAAATGAGGGCAGGTTGTGGCGGCCCCTTCGGTGCCATCGTCGTGCGCGAGGGAAAGCTCATCTCCCGGGGTTGGAACCGCGTCACCACCGCCCACGATCCTACGGCTCACGCGGAAATTTCCGCCATTCGGGAAGCGTGCCGCGTGCTCAAGGGTCATCACCTCCGCGGCTGCGAGATCTATAGCAGTTGCGAGCCATGCCCCATGTGCCTCGCCGCGATCTACTGGGCGCGCATCGATAAGCTCTACTATGCCGGGGAGAGGCAGGATGCAGCGGAGGCCGGCTTCGATGATGCCTTGCTCTACCGCGAGTTCTCCCAGCCCTGGCAGAATCGGACACTGGCTGCGGAGCAACTGCTGCGAGCCGAAGCTCTCCCGGTTTTCGAGGAATGGAAGGCTAAGCCCGACAAGACGCCCTATTAAAGCCCCGCCACTGCAGGACCTCAGGTCGGGAACCGCGGCAGGCGGTGCGGGTATTAATCGCGGTCGCGGGCCATCATAACGAACTGCAGGAGTTGCAACACGGAAGTCACTAGAGCGGCGACATAGGTTAGGGCCGCGGCGTTCAGGACTTTGCTGACACCCTGCCGTTCGTTGGCTTGGACAATTCCCAGTTTGAACAGGCGTTCCTTGGCACGGCGGCTGGCGTCGTACTCCACGGGCAGAGTTACGAGTTGAAAAAAGGCCAGGATCGAGAAGATCAGAATAGCCACGCCCAGGAGCTTGCTGAACATTCCAAGCACCATTCCAAGAATGAGAATCCCCATCCAAGCCACGCTCGCAAATTGAGTGATAGGCACAAGTGCCATGCGGAGTTTGAGCGGGGCATAGCCCGCCTGATCTTGGAGGGCGTGCCCGGATTCATGTGCCGCCACCCCCACAGCAGCCAGAGAGGTCCCGCGGTAATTGTCAGAGGAGAGAAAAAGTGCCTTTTTTGTCGGATCATAATGATCCGTGAGCTGTCCACCCACTTCCTCGACGGGGACGGAGGAAAGCCCCGCCTGATCCAGGATTTCACGAGCCGCCTGCGCGCCCGAGATGCCGGTCTGGGCACCGATTTCAGAATATTTACCATACGTGGACATCAGTTTCATCTGCGCGTAGAGGCCCAGCAATACGCCCGGTATGGCGATCCACCAATAACTCATCCACATCATATTCGACTCAACTTTCCAAGCCCAGCTTCTGGCGAGGCTCTTTCTCTTGAGCCAGAACTGTACCTGACGAAATCTACGTCGATTTCAGGGAAACTCAATACGGAGAGGCCTTGGCGGACGGCCGGGATGTCTCATCTGTGCCATTTCGGCCCTGTTAACAAGGCCAGCTTCTGAACAAGCGCCCTCCCCTTTCCTGACTTGGATTTTCAGGCTCGGCTGCGACCCGACCTTCGCACGTTCCGGTTTTAGATTCCGAGTTTGGCGGTGCCAGCGCCGTTGCTACTATGGACAATCCGGATTTCGCGTTGCGGACAAGGAATCTCGATCTTGCGACTTTGAAAGCGTTGGATGAGTTCCTGGTAAATCTCCGCTCCAGCCGCGCCAAAGTCCTGAATGCTCACCCACGGCTTAATCGAGAGGCTGATCGAGGAATCCGCCAGCATCGTGACACCCACCCCCGGCGTGAAATCCTTCAACACGCGCTTGTTCTCCCGCAGGATGTCGCGCACCAGTGCGATGGTATCCGGAATATTCGTTCCATAAGCGACGCCCACGGAAAGGTCCAACTGCCGAATCGTCCCATAATTGTGCAGGATTTCGCCGATGATTTTTTTGTTGGGGATGATGACCCGGGACTTATCTCCGTGAATCAGCACGGTGGAAAACAGTTCGATCGCGTCGACCTGCCCGTTCACTCCCACAATCTCGATGTATTCACCCACCCGAAAAGGCTTGGTGAAGATGATGAGCAGCCCTGCAAAGAGATTGCCCAGCAGCCCCTGCATGGCGAAGCCGATGCCCACACCGGCCACGGATATGCCGGCGATCAGGCTGGTCAATTTGAACCCCAGAGTGTCCAGCGCAATCGTCAGGCTGAAACCGATGATGAAGATGTGGATGACCCGGCCGATCAGAATCCGCACAGGTGGCTCCAGGCTCTTCTTCTGGAGCTTCACGTCCACCAGCTTCCGTACCCAGCTGCCCGCCATGAACCCGATAACCATGATGACGAGTGCGCCGAACAGCGCAGGCCCGTGCAGGATGAGGAAATCAACCGCCTTGTCCTTGTACTTGCTGGCGGTAGCAGCGACATCCGCCACGGGCTGCAGGGCGTTGTCAGCCGCCACGCCTTTGAAGATCAGGCCAAACCACGCTAAAAGAATCCAGAGCGCTCTTTTCATCTCCTCAGCATATGAACACGCCCGCTCCCTGCAAATTGAAAAAATTGCATGAGAGCAGGCGTTACGATTAAAGGCTGCTGGAAACCAACTACGGGAGCATCAGAGCGCGATCGTTTTGCCCGGAATCGCGTAGGGGTAGTTCCCATCGCTGCCAGGCAGAACCTTCGGCGTGGCATCCCAGCTAAACTGATCGGGAGCCAGAACAAGCGTCGAGTTCAACGCTTCATCCCAGGTCACTTCACGGCCTGAGTAGGCGCTCATGCGGCCCATGATGGCGGTGAGGGTGCTCTTGGCCCCGTTCTCCGCTTCATTGTATTTTTCGTCCGCACGAATGGCTGCCTGCAGCGGATAATGTTCGAGCTGATGTCCCTCGTTCGGGCCATGCTTGGCCGGTTCGGCCTTGAACCGCCAGGGATTGGCCCCCCGGATCACAAACCCGCTCACGTCGCAAGTCCCTTTGGTCCCGACCGCATGCTCGCTCACCGGGTTCCACTTGAAGCCAGGGATCTGCCGGCACTGGCTGAACACGCGCGCGCCGCCTTCGTATTCGTACTCGACATTGAAATGATCGAAAATCTCGCCTGAGTCCGGACCTTTCAGGAAGGAACGCCCGCCGACCCCAGCGCAACGGATCGGATATTTGTTCATCACCCAGTTGGCCACGTCGAGATTGTGAATATGCTGCTCCACAATGTGATCGCCGCACAGCCAGGTGAACATGTACCAGTTCGCAACTTGATACTCCATTTCCGTCGGAGGCCGTCCGAGTTCCTTGGTCAACCTGTCCCGGTAGGCTTTGGGGCCGACCGGGCCAGCATTGTTCCAATACACACGCATGGTGGTGATGTCGCCAATGGCGCCGTCATGGAGGCGTTTGATGAGCTGTTCGTAATTCGGCTGGTGATGGCGTTGCAATCCCACAGCCACTTTCAGGTTCTTCTTTTTTGCTTCCTGGGCAGCGAGCAGAACGCGGCGCACACCGGGGCCATCCACCGCGACCGGCTTCTCCATGAAGATGTGTTTTCCCTGTTTGACAGCTTCTTCAAAGTGGATCGGTCGAAACCCTGGAGGCGTGGCCAGGATGACCATGTCTGCCTGGGCGATGGCATCCTTGTAGGCGTCCAATCCCACGAACTTATTCTCCGGCTTCACCGCCACTTTGTCCCCGTGGGCTTTGGTGAGCAAATCCACCGCTCGATCCACCTGCTTTTGGAACGCGTCCGCCACTGCCACGACTTTCACGCCCTCGCCGCCCGCCACGAGCGCATGATCCGCGGCCCCGTTGCCGCGCCCGCCACAGCCGATCAGCGCGATCTTGATGGTATCCCCCGGGGAAGCCCCGAGCGCGAAGCGTTCGATGGGCAACGCGGCGAGAAGGCTCCCTCCGGCCAGCGCGGTGGAGGTGGATTTTAGAAAGCTGCGCCGCGTCAACGGCGTCTCTGTGGGTTTTGGATCGTTCATGATGATAGTTTGGTGTTCGTTATCTTCGACGCCCTGCCGGACAGGCCCTATTCAAAAGCCAGGTTTATAGCTTCGCCAAAGTCGCGCGGATGGCATCGAAATTTGGCAGTTCTTTGGGGCTGGGGGTTTGCTCGCTGTATTGCACCACACCATCCTTATCTATCACGAACGCGGCGCGAGCCGTCACAGCCCCGATTCCGATGAGGTCCGGCAGCAGCACCCCGTAGGCTTCGCCGGTCTTCTTGTTCAGGTCGCTGGCCAGTGTAACGCTGATCTTTTCCTTCTGCGCCCAGGCTTCCTGTGCGAAGGGGCTGTCCACGCTCAGTGCGATCACATCTGCGTTCAACCCGGTAAAGGCATTCAGGCCGGAGGTGATGTCGCACATCTCCTTGGTGCAAACGCTGGTGAAGGCGAGCGGGAAGAACAGGAGTACGGTGTTCTTTTTGCCCGCATTGTTGCTTAACTTGACATCTACCAGGCCGGAGGCCTGTTTGGATTTGAGGGAGAAATCGGGGGCTTTGGAGCCAACTGGAATAGCCATAGTCGTTTTAGATGATGAATTTCGTTCGATGTTTGAATCTGGGGAGTGTTTATAGTTCCGGGGGCAACCGCTGTCAAACGGTGAAATATTCGCAGCCTGCTGCCAGCCGCCTGGCCGCACAGAGATGCTTCTACCGTTTGCTCGCCAGGAAATGGGCGGCATCCTGTCGCATGTCCTGCAGCGCCGGAAAATCTGCCCGCCACTTCACCACAGCCGCCAAATCCAGGTCGGCCCCGATCACGCTTTCGCCGTTACCAGCATCCGCCACAATCTCCCCGTGCGGGTTCACGATTATACTGCGTCCGTTATATACATAGCGCGGGTCGGTGCCGCATCGGTTCACGCCTGCTACATAGGCCTGGTTTTCGATCGCGCGCGCCTGCAGCAGGGTAATCCAATGTTGGATGCGCGTCACCGGCCAATTGGCGATCACGGTAATAAGGTGAGCACCCTTGCGGGCAGCCGCCCGAAACAATTCAGGAAACCGCAAGTCGTAGCAAATGAAAGGCGCAACCGTAAACCCGCCCCAGGCGAACGTCACGATTTGCTCGCCCGGCGTGTAATGCTGCAATTCGCCTCCGAGGCTGAAGGGCTGCATCTTGTTGTAGCGGCTCAGTTCCTTGCCTTCTGCGGAAAAGATCACCGATTGATTCCTCCCTCGGCCATCAGGTCCAGTCGCCACCGCTCCACCCAGCAGGGTCACACCCATCTCCTGTGCCAGGACGGCCATGAACTTTTCCGTCTCACTGGCCGCACCCTCGCAGATGCCTGGCACGTTCATGCTGAACCCAGTCGAGAACATCTCGGGCAAGAGCACCAGGGAGCCCTGCGGAATGCTGGCTGCCTTGAGCAACCCCCGTACCTTGGCCTGATTCGCCGCCTTGTTTTCCCACACAATGTCGTGCTGACAACAAAATAACTTCATAGTATCGAATTCAAACCTTTCACCAGCCTCTCCAGCGCTTCCGCCGCGCTATCCTTGCGCAACGCCCCGTAGGCGACCCGAAGGCAGCAGCCCTGCTCCACCCCAAAGGCGGTCCCCGGGATCACCGCCACCCGATGTTCACGGATCAGAGATTCCACGACCTGCATTGGAGGCCGATCCGTATCCAAACGCAACAGAAAGTAAAAAGCCCCATTCGCGGGCGGCACCGCGCAACGGCCTGCGAGAGCCGCAAATGCCGCCAGCGCCATCCGCCGCACCTCTGAGATGGAAGCGATTTTCTCCCGGCACCACGCAGTTCCGGCCTTGAGTGCTCCGCCGGCAGCATATTGTGAGATGACCGGTGCGCAGATTAAGATCGTGTCCTGAATCTTCTTGATCGAGATGAACAGATGTTCCGGCGCCACCATATAACCGATCCGCCAACTCGCGAACCCATACGCTTTTGAAAAAGAGAACAGAGATATTGTGTGACCAGCGGTCCCGGCCGCCGAGGCGGGGGAAAAGTGCGTAGCGCCATCATACACAAAACTCTCATACGCCTCATCGTGGATATGATAAATCCCCCGCTCGCGGCAAAGTTCGTTCACCGCGCGCAACGACGCCTCGGGATAAACCGCGCCCGTCGGGTTGTTCGGCGAGATCGTCACCACTGCCCGTGTCCGGGCGGTGATGGCTTGCTCGATCTCGTTTACCTGCAATTGATAATCCGCATCAGTCGGCACCAGCACCGGCCGGCAGCTTGCCATTGTGACGGCCATTTCATGGTTGAAATAATACGGCGTCTGGAGAATGACCTCATCGCCCGGGTCTGCAATCGCCAGGATGGCGTTCGTGAAAGCCATGTTGCCCCCGGCGGTCACCAGCAGCCGGTTTCCCCGGCCTGTCACGATCCCATTCTCATTCTGGAGTTTGCTCCTCAGCGCCTCCAGCAAAAGCGGCAGTCCATCCACCGGTTTATATTTATGATTCTCCGCGTCCGCGAAAAAATCCTTAAGCGCCTCCCCGGCTTCCGGCGGTGGCCCATAATAGACCACTCCCTGCCCCAGCGAGATCGTTCCTGGGTGATTTCGAATCAGCTCCCCCACCACGGGGATAACGGGTGACTGCACCGCCAGCATGCGGGCCGCGTCCCTCACCGCGCCTCCGTGAGTAGGCATGCCGTCCCCATGACGGAAAAACCCGGTCGGTTCAGGCAAGAAAACAAGACGCACAGCATCACCCTCTCTTTGCAGACACTGCGCCCGAATGTCCAGCCGAATAGGATCAAGCGTCTACCCAGGTTAGCGCTGGGGAGGGGAGGCCGAATGAAGGCTAGGCCAGGGCGTCGCGGCAGAATTTGATGGCTCGGCCGATCTCCGCCATGCGCGTGGAACCAGCCGGTACTTTATATTCAAATTCGATCGTCGCCTGGATGTTCCACTTCTTGTCCCGAATCAGGCGCAGGACGTCACCAATTGGGGTGTCACCCTCGCCGAACGGGGTATTACCGCCGTTATGCATTTTTCGATCTTTAATATGCACATGGGTGACTCGGTCGTGGTGCTCGGTGATGAAGGCCACCGGGGACACGTTGTTGCCAGCGACGAAGTGACCGATATCCACGTTGGCGCCATTAAACTTTGCGAGGGACAAAGCGGTTTCCCAATGTTTGGGTGTGGTGGTGGCGTGGCCATGATAACCCACCATGAACTGATGCTTGTCCGCAAACCCGCCCACGCGTTTCAGGTCAGCCTCCTTGGTGGAGATTTCGGTGGAAATGGCCCGGCCGCCGAGCGCCTTGGCTAGGGCGAAGACGTAGTCGAGTTCGTCATCGGTCATCTTGAAGATGCCGTCCACCTTCACGATCTCGATCAACACACCGGCCATTTCATACTTCTTCCGAAACTCTTTGACCCGCTCCATCGATACGGACTTGCGCCACTCGGCCAGCTTTTCGGCCTTGGTTGCGGCAGTGCCGGCGGCGGAGCTTTTGGGATCGGTCAGGTCAGCGGAGACACCTAAGAAAGCCTCGACCGGTTGAGTCCTCAACTCAACACCGCTGAGGCCGAGTTGGACACAGTTCTTGAGAATTTGGTCGCCGCTCATCTTTCCATCGCCGAAGCTGTAGGGCACGTTCAGGCCGATCTGCACGCCAGCCACTTTGGAGTTGGGCATACCCACGGGTGTGCCCGCGATTTCGGCAGCGGTCATCCGGCTCAGGGTGGAGAGTAAGCCGGCCCCGGGAAGGGCCGCCAAAGACAGCTTCGCGAATTCGCGACGAGAATAGGCCATGAGCTCCGAGCTTAAGCTTTTGCAGGGCGGAGGAAAGCGAATTTTTTGCTCGCTGAGCGTGACCGTTGACAATCCAGAACCGGGCTTTCAACATGTGCCTCATGCAAACCACCACCCGTTCCTTACTGGGCGCGGCCACGCTCTTTCTCTTTCTGACATCCCTGGCCCCGATGGCTGCCGCTGATTTCCCACTCCGGGACGGCGACACGTGGGTGATGGCGGGCGATAGCATTACGGCCCAGCACCTCCACTCCAACTATTACGAGGCTTACTGTTTCGCACGGTATCCCAAGTGGACTTTTCGCTTCCGCAATTCCGGCGTGGGCGGTGACACCATCCCAAAAGTGATGGCCCGATTCGATTGGGACGTTGCGCCCTGGAAGCCAACGGTGGTGTCTGTGGAGTTGGGCATGAACGATCAGGGCGGCTACAGCGTGGAGAAGTTCATCGCGAACATGGCGCAGTTGGATGCGCAAATCCGCGACACAGGCGCGCGGCCAGTCTACTTCACCTCCAGTCCGATGAACAACGGTGACACTACCGCCAAAATCGGCGGCAATAAAAAGCTCCATGAATATGCCCAGGCGCTGCAGAAATTCGCTGCCGAGAAAAATGCGCCGTTCGCCGACCAGTTCCATGCCGTCATCGACGTTTGGGGCAAGAACAAGCCGCGCGAGATCCTGGCCGGTTTGCTGGAAACTTCCACCAAGGTCGCCAAGGATGATGCTCTCCTGGGTGTGGAGCATCTGCGAGCTTTTGTGGCCGCCCAGACGCAGGGGCCGAAGCCCATTTCAATGCAAGGTGACCCGGTGCATCCTGGCCCCCCCGGCCAGCTCATCATGGCCGCCGCCTTGCTGAAGGAATTGGGTGCCGAGGGCTTCGTGAGCAGTGCCACAGTCGATGTGGCGGGCAGGGTGGAGGCCAAAGGGTGCGTGGTAAATGAAGTGAAATTTGAAGAGGGCAAGCTGGCCTTTGACCGGCTGGACGAATGCCTGCCTTTTCCCATCCCCGACGAAGCGCGTTCGGTCCTTCCATTGTTCCCCACCATTCTGGAATTGAGCCAGTACACCTTGAAGATTACGGGCTTGTCCGCCGAGCGCTATGCGCTGCGCGCAAACGGCACACTGCTGGCCACTTTAACCGCACGGGAACTGGAGGCCGGCGTGAACTTGACGACCTTCGGCGCGGGGCCGATCGCTGCCCAGGGGAAAGCGGTGCTGTCGGCAGTGACCGCGAAGGAGGGCGTGGTGGAACGGTGGCGCGGCCAGTCGAGGACCGCGTCCGTGACCGGCGCGGCTCCGGACTTGAAGGAGAAGCTCGCTGAACTGACGAAACAAGTCGAGGCGGCGGACGCCAAAATTCGCGACGCCGCCAAGCCTAAGAAACTACACTTCGAATTGGTCGCGGCGAAGTAAGTGGCGTGGATCTCTGGTATCGGATTGAAAATAATAGTTTGTAACGCGCTCTCGCGGGAGTAGTCTCGTAGGAGAGCCATCTTGTGGTGCGCGCGTTTCTCCCGCGATGGCTTGGCTAAGAACAGGAATAACTCTATGCGTCACTCCAATCCTCTGCTCAACGGGTTGTACATCGCGGCCCTCGGCGTCGCCTACTTTAATAATGCCGGGCAAACGGCTACGGCTGCCCCGGAGCCCGGTCCCTACAAGATAATTAAAACCGTCCAGGCCCTCGGCACCGGCGGGATCGATTATGTCTATGCCGATAACGATGCCCGCCGCCTCTATGTCCCCCGCGGCGAAGTGGTGCTGGTTTTCGACCTCGACACCCTCAAGTCCGCCGGTGTGATCCCCAAGGCCCGCGCCCGCGGTGTGGCCGTCGATCCCAAGTCACATCACGGCTTTTGCAGTAGCAGCCCGGTGGTGATGTGGGATAGCAAAACGCTCGAGACCATTAAAACCATTCCCGTGAAAGGCCGGCCGGACAGCATCGCTTTCGAACCCCTAACAGAACGCATTTACGTTTTCAGCCACAGCCAGCCGAACGCCACCGTCATCGACGCGAAGGATGGTTCAGTGGTGGACACGCTGGATCTCGGCGGCGCCCCCGAACAGGCCGTGAGTGACGGCAAAGGACATTTGTACGTGGCCATCGAGGACAAGGACAACGTGGCCGTGGTGGATGTGAACACCCTCAAGGTCACCGCTCATTATGACTTGGGCGGCAAAGGCAAAGGGCCCGCGGGCCTCGGCCTGGATGCGAAAAACCGGATAATCTTTGCCTTCTGCCACGAGCCTCAGAATTGTGTGATCCTGAATGCGGACGACGGCAAGATCATCACCGCTCTACCCATCGGCCGCGGAACGGACGGCGGCGGATTCAATCCCAACACCATGGAAGCTTTTGGTTCACAGGGAGATGGGACCCTCACCATCATTAAGGAGAGGAGCCCCACCGAGTTTGAAGTCGCGCAGACGGTCAAAACCAAGTCTCGCGCGAAGACCTGCACTCTCGACTCGAAGAACAATCAGATCATCGTCATCACGACCGAACCTGCACCCGTGAAGGCAGTCGCACCGGCTGCCGCTGCCGAGGACGCGCCTAAGCCGGCCGCCGGCCAACCTGGTGCCCGCTCCGGTCGTGGAAACACTGGGCCTTCCCTTCTGGATATCATCGTTGTGGGGCGATAGCCGGCGGTGCGTGTCATCACTTCCATGCCTCGGCGTGTCATTGCGCCGAGGCTTCGCTGTGGTATTCAATTACCCTAAATACCCTGGGCCACCTCGTTCGACTTCTGGCAGGTTTTCCCACCTATGAAGCTGATGTTGCGAACGAAATCCGTGCACTCCCCCATCCAGCCCGAAACCGACGGTCTGCGGCTCCTGACGACGCGCTTCCGAGGACGCGGCCTCGCATCCAATCGCTATCACGTTTGGATGCCGAACCTGGGACCGAGCGAGAAGCTGCTCCGGTCGTTTCTCGGTGGCAAGTTATCCTGGCCTGAATTCAGCCGCCGCTATCGAGCGGAGATCTTCGAGAACCCGCGACTGGATGCAGGGAATGCCACCATCAAAAACCATGGCCAAAAATTCACGCTGCGCTTAATTCGGGAGCTGGCTCGGCGAAGTCCGGTTACTTTGCTGTGTCACTGTGCGGAGAATGAGCCTCATTGTCACCGTCATCTCCTGCGGCGGCTGTTGGAGTCTAAGGTCTAATTCGGATCCGATTGGCGGCAGGACTGGGAGCGCCTGTTTTTGACTTGCCCCTGGCTGCTCCATCCTACAACCTGCGCTCATTCCAGGAAATGAGCACCTTTTACGCGATAGACTCAACTCGAGTTAGCCACCGGGAGTATTTGTGGGGAAACCCTTCGCCTTTGGTTTTGCTGGGCTGGCTGACTAAATGGCTCCGCATCCGCATCCCTAGTTCCACGGACGATCCCAATACGGGATCCACCTATCCATTTATAGTGGCGGCATTGCCCGACGATGTGGCACTCCGTTTCCAATCCACCACCGGCGCCTTGGAACAGCTTGGCTTCCTCGACCCCGTCTATCACGTCATTCAAGACCCGGGGAGTTCCGCCACGATTTACTGGCTGACCATGCGCCACTCGTCGGGCCAGCATTTTGCACGGATCCATCGGCGTATCTGGCACCAGGCCCAGAAGCATGACCGCGGCAAGTTCGTTCAGTTCTTTACCTCATTCATGGATGGCACCTTCGCCGTCTCGACTTCTGGCAAGCCGGATCTGGATACTCCGCCAACCGTCCATATGCTCCGCCGTCGGAATCTGGACCCAGCCCGGCTCTGGAACGAACACCTGCAATTCACCGCGAAGTCAGGCAAGGAGATCTACCCCGGGTGGACCGCTGAGGATACTCTCTACGCGATCGAGCGCCTGCATGCCCTGCTGCGGGATTTCCATTTGGCACGAGGCGTTTTTCGAGTGCGGAACAGCGCCGAACAGGCGAGCGCCGAGGCATTCACCGCCAAGGTTGCAGAGGCCAGTGCGAGCGGTTTGCAGCACCCGGAAGTGCTGGCCGAGTTGGAACGTCTCCAAACCGCCAAGCCGGGCTGGGGAAACAGCCTGGGCCTATTGGTGATTTCAGCCATCGCCTTTATTGCCATTGGCGCCGCGAACTGGGATTGGAAGTTCACCTTGATCCTAATCCCCGTGCTGCTTTTTCATGAAGCAGGACATTGGGTGGCGATGAAGATTTTCGGTTACCGCAATTTGCGAATGTTCTTCATTCCAATGTTCGGCGCAGCTGTCACTGGCCAGCATTGGAACGTCCCAGGCTGGAAGAAGGGATTGGTTTACCTGGCCGGCCCTATCCCGGGAATTCTCCTCGGCTGCGCTTTAACCGTTGCCGGGTTGATCATGCACAACACCATCCTCAACGAAGCCGCGCTCGTGCTGTTGCTTCTGAACGGCCTCAACCTGCTGCCGTTTCTGCCCATGGACGGCGGCCGCGTGCTCCACGCCACGTTGTTTTGCCGGAATCGCTACCTGGATGTGGCTTTCCGGGTTGCGGCCATTCTCGGACTCTTCCTCATGGTGTTCGCGGGTTTGGGCCGGCTCATGATTGGGCTGGGGGTACTGATGGTGATGGGGTTGCCCGTCGCGGCTAAACTCGCCAAGGTCACCGACGACATGCGCCGGACTTCGCTTCCGCCGCCACTCCCCGGCGAAGACCGAATCCCCACAGCCACCGCCGAGGCCATCATTTCCGCTGTCAAAACCGCTTTACCCGCGAAGACGAGTAACAAGATAATCGCCCAGCACACGCTGAACGTCTTCGAGACGCTGAACGCCCGGCCCCCGGGCGCACTCGGCACCCTTGGGCTGCTGGCCGTGCATGGTGGCGCGGCGATTCTCGTAGTGCTCTGTGGCTTCCTGCTCATCCTGGACAAGCACGGGGGCGGACTGAAGAACTTCGCTCGGGAAGCCATCGCCCAGCCCCGGCACCGTTACACTCCGGGCACTGAAAAACGTTGGTCCGGGCCATCGGCGACGGAGGGCGTCACTCGGAACACCGTTGTGGCTACCTTTCGGAAACAAGCCGACGCCGATCACGCCTTTCAGGAAATTTCCCCCCACCTCCCCGCCACCAGTGCCTTGACGCTTGCGGGGGATTCATTGCTCCTCAGCGTGCCCTCCACCGATGACAAGGCTCGGGAAGAATGGTTTGCCGAACTCCAGCGCCGATCCGGGAACGCCTTCGTGATTGTAAGCAATCGGCCCGCGATCGTCTCAATGGTCTGTATTGCGCCGAGCACCGCCTCGGCCACCAATTTGGTCTCGGAATTGCGCGAATATTTTTCGCTCACTTACCTGCCGAACATCATCCCTCCCTAGTCCACGCAGGCCGCTGGGCCACAGTGGGCGCAGTATAAGTCCGCCCGAAAAGCCTGGTCTGAAATCGGGGAGCAGACCGGCCGCCAGTGGAAAAATCCTGAAATCAAGGCCATCTCCACCAAGATGATGGCGGCAGCGCGACGTGGCGCGCAGTCTGAGATGGAAAGCCTGCAAAAAGAGTTGGATGAAAAAACGAAGGAAATCGAAGCCAAAGCCCTGGCCGATCTGCGGACCAAAAGCCTCAACCCGGAGTTGGTGGATCTATACGCGCGTTCGAAAAGCCTGACGCTCACCAACGAAGCCCAAATGAAGGACCTGTGGCAGAAGATCGCTGTGCACCTTGGCCAGGTCACCACCAACGACTCCAACTCGCCTGCGGTGGAGCATGATCGTGCCGGGTCTGGCTCAGTTCATAACCAGGGGCTCTTGATCCGGGTTGGCTGGCTGGCTCTGCCCTACCCGGCCACCGCGCTTCCCCGCGTTACGGCCTGGCTGGCTCAAAAAGGGTGCCGCGATCTGAAATACGATTTTGATTCCGTGGCTTCGCTCGCCCCGGACGACTTCGAGTGACCCACGCCCCGCCCTGGCTTCGTTCCAGGTTCGCGCGCAGGCTCAGACGCTTTTGTACACTTCCGCTCCCTGCGTCACAAATTCCTTCGACTTGTCCTCCATACCCTTCTGCAGGGCATCCTGTTCGCTCAGGCCTTGCTCAGCGGCGTACTTGCGCACGTCCTCGGTGATCTTCATGGAGCAGAAGTGCGGTCCGCACATCGAGCAGAAATGGGCCGTCTTGGCTCCCTCCTGCGGCAGGGTTTCATCGTGAAAATCGCGGGCTGTCACTGGATCCAGCGAGAGATTGAACTGATCCTCCCACCTGAATTCGAAGCGCGCTTTGCTGAGGGCATTGTCACGGTATTGCGCTCCGGGATGTCCCTTGGCCAGATCTGCCGCATGCGCCGCGATCTTGTAGGCGATCACTCCGTCCTTCACGTCCTTCTTGTTCGGCAGGCCGAGATGCTCCTTCGGAGTTACATAACAAAGCATCGCGCAGCCATACCAGCCGATCATGGCAGCTCCGATCCCGCTCGTGATGTGATCGTAACCGGGCGCGATGTCCGTGGTCAGCGGCCCCAGGGTGTAGAATGGCGCCTCGTGACACCATTCGAGTTGCTTGACCATGTTCTCGTGGATGAGATGCATGGGCACGTGGCCAGGGCCTTCGTTCATCACCTGCACCCCGTGAGCCCACGCGCGCGTAGTCAGTTCTCCCTGCGTCTTGAGTTCGCCGAATTGCGCCTCGTCATTTGCATCCGCATTGGATCCGGGACGAAGCCCGTCACCAATCGAAAAACTGACGTCATACGCCGCCATGATCTCGCAGATATCATCCCAACGCGTGTAGAGAAAATTCTCCTGATGATGCGCCAGGCACCATTTAGCCATGATGCTTCCTCCGCGGCTCACGATGCCAGTCATCCGCCGTGCCGTCATCGGGATGAAGCGCAGCAGAACTCCGGCGTGGATGGTGAAGTAGTCCACCCCTTGCTCGCATTGCTCGATCAGGGTGTCGCGATAGATTTCCCAGGTGAGGTCTTCGGCTTTTCCACCCACCTTTTCCAGCGCCTGGTAAATCGGCACCGTTCCGATGGGCACGGGTGAGTTGCGCAGTATCCATTCGCGGGTGGCGTGAATATTCTTGCCCGTCGAGAGATCCATCACCGTGTCAGCCCCCCATTTGGTCGCCCAACGCATCTTTTCAACCTCTTCCTCGATGCTGGAAGCCACGGCAGAGTTGCCGATGTTGGCGTTGATTTTCACCAGAAAATTCCGGCCGATGATCATCGGCTCCAGCTCCGGATGGTTGATGTTGGCAGGAATAATCGCCCGCCCTCGCGCCACCTCGTCGCGGACGAACTCCGGCGTGATCACCTTTGGGATGTTTTGCGGAAAGCGTTGAAACACGCCCGGGGCATCGCTCCGGCCCGCTGTGCCCGCATGCTGGTGAAACAGGGAGTCCCGGTTCTGCGTTTCAGCAATCCGCTCCGCCACCTGCGCCAACCCCTGGTTCTCGCGGATGGCGATGAATTCCATCTCAGGCGTAATGATTCCCTGTTTGGCATACCAAAGTTGCGTCACGGCGTGTCCTCGGTTGGCCCGGAGCGGTTTGCGCTTCAAGCCGGGGAACTCCACCAGGCGATTGCGCTCGGAGCGGCTCGCGTATTCGGCGTGCTTGTCCGAGAGGTAGCCGTTATCCATGGGCACGAGCTCCCGGCCGGCGTATTCCTCCACATCCGCCCGGGCGCGAATCCAGGGCTCGCGCAGCGCCGGGAGACCCTGTGCGACGTCACCTTCAAAATCCGGATCCCCCCACGGACCGCTGCAATCATAAACCCGCACCGGCTCGTTCCGTTCGGTGTGGCCGCTGAACGTCTTGGTGGGGCTCAACTCAACCTCGCGCATCGGTACGCGTACTTCCGGATGAAGTTTCCCCTGCAGCCACACGCGTTTGGAGTTGGGGAGTTGTGCGCTGCTGTGCGGTTCGATTGAATCTTTTTTGGCGATCATACGCTAGGTTGATGGCGCCAGAGATCTGCCGGCGTGGCAAAGAGGGGACGGGGCCCCATTCTCTTCCCTTCGCCAGCATTATCTGGAGCAGGTTCCACGGGTCACCCGCGCTCCCGCGCGGAACTCTCAGCCTTTTGCCGGTTTCAACGACCGGCTGGTTGGCTCCCCGAATGATCGAACGTTAGGCTGAACGGACTCGGGTTTCAAGTTGCAAGTTTGGGGAGATCTCGGCACTGAAGCGGAGGAGCAGTCGAAGATCCGAACGGAGAAGCGGAAATTAAGCGGCCACGCCGAGGAACGATTCAGTCAGTTCCCGAGGTGTCACGTCCGCCTTGCTGAAGATGCTCGTGACTCCAGCCGCTTTGGCCGCATCCACGAAATGGGGGATGAATGCATTCGTCACAGCCGTAACGGGCGTATTTCGGCCGGCAGGGGTGTTGCGAAACTCCCTGAGAACCTCAATTCCATTCTTTCCCGGCAGCATCAGGTCCAGCAGGACCGCATCGGGCGGATTGTGCTCGAGGATAGCCGAAGCCGAGAGACCATCTGCCACGGTCTCCACCTGGTAACCGGCCCGCTGGAACAGGGAGGAGTAAACACGAGAGGTGAGCGCGTCGTCTTCGACGATCAGGATTGTTTTTGGCATCCGCTCTCTCATAAATCTCGCAGTTCCTCCATAAGCCTTAACCATGCCAGAATGGAACGGATGTTTTTCTCAGGACTCCCTGTGCGCGGTGTCCACGTTTCCGTCCCTGTGTCCGCAAACGGGACAGGGCACAAATCCCGAACCTCCAACCTGTTTTCGCGATCCACAGCGACTGTCTCGTGGACGCGAAATTCGTTTGCGGGTCGTCAGCGCTCAGGCACACTGCTGCCCATTCAATTATGGCAACCATAGCGATTCTGGGCACCATGGATACCAAAGGCGAAGAGCATGCCTTCCTGGGGGAACTCATTCGCCAGCGCGGCCATCGCACGCTGGTCATCGACACCGGCACCCTTGATGCCCCCAGGCTGCAGCCGGATATCCCCCGCACGGAGGTGGCCGCGGCGGCGGGCCAGGATCTCGCGGCGCTCACCGCCAGGCGCGACCGGGGCGACGCCGTGAAGGCCATGGCCGAGGGGGCGCCCATCATTCTGGAGCGACTGCGGAGCGAAGGCCGGATCCATGGAGTGATCTCGCTCGGCGGTGGCGGCGGCACGGCAATCTCCACCGCGGCCATGCGCGCTCTACCGATCGGCTTTCCCAAGGTGATGGTCACCACGCTGGCGAGTGGGAATACCGCCCAGTATGTCGGGGTGAAGGATATCGTAATGTTCCCGAGCATCGTCGATATCGCGGGCCTGAACCGGATCTCCCGGCAGATCCTCACCCGCGCGGCCGGGGCCATCTGCGGCATGGTCGAGGCACAGCCTCCCCCCGCAGCGTCGGACAAACCGATCGTGGTCGCCAGCCAGTTTGGCAACACCACAGAGTGCGTGACCATCGCGCGGAAGATCCTCGAGGACGCCGGCTACGAAGTCCTCGTTTTCCACGCCACGGGAATTGGTGGACGGACCATGGAGTCGATCATCGAGTCCGGCATGGTCGCGGGCGTCCTGGATATCACCACCACGGAATGGGCCGATGAATTGGTGGGCGGCTTCCTCTCGGCCGGCCCCACGCGACTCGAGGCCGCCGCGCGGCTGGGTGTGCCTGCAGTCGTCACGCCGGGCTGCCTGGACATGGTCAATTTTCATGGACCCGAAAGTGTGCCGCCGCAATTCAAGGGCCGGAATTTCTATCCCCATAATCCCCAGGTGACCCTCATGCGAACCACGCCCGAGGAGTGCGCGCGGTTGGGAACGATCCTCGCGGAGAAGGTCAACGCCTCCAAGGGTCCGGTCACGGTGCTGCTGCCGAAAAAAGCCATCAGCGTCATCAGCGCCGCAGGCCAAAAGTTTCACGATCCGGCGGCGGACCGAGCCCTGTTTGAAAGCATTAGGACTACCTTGCGCAAGGACATCCCGCTCGTGGAGATGGATTGCGCCATCAATGACCGCGAGTTCGCGGAAGCGTGCGCCCACGCGCTCCTGGCGCACATGAAGCGCCGAGCCTAATCTTTCAGCGCATCCATGTCTCCGATCGGCCGGGTGAAGGTCGCCTTGGCGGGTCGCACCACCAGGGCATGACCGGTCTTATGGACCGAGCGCGTCAGCGAGGTGACCGGGAGGCTGACCACGAAGAGGGCCGATCCCACCACCGTGGCCACAAAACAAACCGGGCGCACCACCACCACGTCCGCCAGCACCGCCACTTCGTTATCGCCGGGATCGGCCTGGGCAGAGGGCGCGCCGGCGCTGACGAGAGCCAGCACACAGGCGAGGGAGAACAGTCTTCGCTTCATATTCGATTAGTTAGGTATGTGTTGATTTAGGTGATGATTTACGCGGTCCCCGTGATTTTGCGGTAGGCATCGCCCTCATTAAGTGTCGGTCGTTCGGGGCGGCCTTTGTATTTATAAATGAGCTTCATGTGGTCGAGCCCCAGCAGGTAGAGCACGGTGGCATGCAGGTCGTGCACGTGCAGGCGGTCCTCCACCGCGTGCAAGCCCACCTCGTCGGTCGAGCCAATGGTCTGCCCCCCTTTCACGCCGCCCCCGGCCATCCACATGGTGAAGCCGGTCGGGTTATGGTCGCGGCCGTCGCCTTTCTCGGACATCGGGGTGCGGCCGAATTCCCCGCCCCAGATCACCAACGTTGAGTCCAGCAAGCCGCGGGCTTTAAGATCCTTCAGCAAGCCGGCCACCGGTTTATCCATGGAGCGGCACATCTCCGGATGGTTCTTCTCGATCTTTTCGTGGGCGTCCCACTTGTTGCCCGCGCCGTGGTAAATCTGCACGAACCGCACACCGCGCTCGACCATTCGCCGGGCGAGAAGGCAATTCCGGCCCATGTTCGCCGTTTCCTTCTTGTCCAGGCCATAGAGTTCCCTGGTGGCCTCGGTTTCTTTGGACAGATCCACGGCCTCAGGAGCGTGCGCCTGCATGCGGAAAGCCAATTCATAGGAGGCGATCCGCGCGTCCAGTTCCGTTTGCTGCGCGCGGCTGAGCGCATGGTGGCGATTGATTTGATTCAGGTAATCGAGCTTCAGCCGCTGCTGCCCACCGCTAATCTCCTCCGGCGGGTTGAGGTTGGCGATCGGCTCGGCTCCCGCCGTGAAGCGCGTCCCTTGAAACAGCGCGGGCATAAATCCCGCGCCCCAATTGCGCGGGCCGTTTACCACCGTGGCGTTATTATCCTGCATCACCACGAAGGCCGGGAGGTTCTGGTTTTCCGTCCCCAACCCGTAGGACACCCACGCGCCCAGCGAGGGGCGTCCCGCCAAAATCGAGCCGGTATTCATCTGGCAGATGCCGGACGAATGATTGATCCCATCAGCCCAGCAGGAGCGAATCACGCTCAGGTCATCCACGCAGTCCGAGAGATGCGGCAGCCAGTCCGAGAGCCAGATGCCACTTTGGCCATGTTGCTTCCAGGTGCGTTTGCAGGCCAGCAAGGGCGAGCCGAACTCCCCCATGGCGGTGATGACTTTGCCGAAGGTGGCCGGGAGCGGTTTGCCTGCCCACTCGTTCAACTTTGGCTTCGGATCAAACATGTCCAGATGGCTCGGACCCCCTTCCATGAAGAGGAAGATCACGCTTTTGGCCTTCGGTGGAAAGTGCGGCTTCCTGGGAAGCAACGCATCGGCGGGATTGGCGGACGTCTCGGCGAAGAGCGGATGATCCTGGAGCATCCAGCTCAACGCGAGCCCGCCAAAGCCGGCGCCGCCGCGCAGCAGGAAATTGCGCCGCGAAGCATTGAAGCTGTCAGGATGGTTCGGATTCATCGCAGGTTCACTCCACGTAAAGGAATTCGTTCGCGTTCAGCAGCACATGGCAGAAATCAACCAGGGCCGCTTCCTTTGGATCCTGGATTTTGGGCGCGGCCATCTTGATCTTAATATTGAGGCCGTGACCCGACGAGTCCCGATGATAGTTGGAGGCCGACTCGAATTGCCAGTATCCCACCGTGTGCTCGGACACCCCCTCGGAGGTGAGCAAAAGCTGCTCCTGGCGGAGCGCGATGTTCGAGAGCCGCACGTCGTCGATCAAACCGTCCCAGAGGTGGGCATTCTGGCCCTGGCGCCCGCCCATCACAAACTCCGCATGAGAGGAGAGCGGAGCGGTGACAGTGTGCGCCATCCGCGCCACCTGCATCGGTTCGTCGTCGTTGGAGATGTCCTTGGCGAAAAACGTGATGCCGGTCTCGTTTGTCTGCTCCAGCGCGATCGAGGCTGCCACGAAATAGGGTTTGTTCAGTTCGATGTGCAGTCCTGAAAAAATGGCCTCGTAACTTTTGCCGCCAGGGCCGCACAGCTGCAGGACCAGCGTCTGCGGTTTGTTCATCGATTTCTTGCTCGTGACGCCGAACGACCAACCCGGGTGCTTCTCGTTGCCATCCCAATGGGAAGCGATGGTGCGCACCTGGCCGTCCTCGTAAAGCGAGCGCAGGAGGATAAACGCCTCGATTGTGAAATCCAGCTGGGGCAGCGCTGGGCTGTCTGGCACCTCGAAGCGATCCATCGGCCCGGCGGGATTCATCACGGCCGCTTTGTCTTCCCGGTAAGGCATCTTCTCGGCCACGTATGAAACCGTGGTGGCGCGCGTGGGGGCAACTTGTTTCTTATCCTCACTCAGGAACCGGCGCGCGGCTTCCAGCTCGTCGCCCGTCGGGTCCCGGGACAGCACCAGCCCGTAGGCCTGCCTGATCTGCTGCGCATCATCGCCGCTGGACACCCGGCGAAGGCGCGCCGCGAGCGCTCGGGCCCGCGCGAGGGTGTATTGGCTGTTGAACAGGAACAACGCCTGGGTGGGCGTGGTGGTCACATTCCGCAGTGAGGTGCTGGCGAAGCCTTCGGGCGCGTCGAACACATCCAGGAGCGGATCATGCGTGTTCCGGAGGACGCGCGTGTAAATCGAGCGGCGCGGTTTGGAGCCGTCCACGGCCGGTCCGCCGGCGGAGGGGTCCAGTTCGCCGGACGCCGCCAGCATCGAATCACGCACCTGTTCGCCGTCCAGCCGTCGAATGTTCATGCGCCAGAGCCAGCGGTTCTCGGGGTCCTTCAGGCGCGCCGCGTCCGAGGGTGACGTCAATGCAGACTGGCGATAGGCCGCCGAAAGGAGGATCAGCCGGTGCATCTTCTTGAAGCTCCAGCCATCCTGGACAAAGCGCGTAGCCAGCCAGTCGAGCAGTTCCGGGTTGGCGGGCTTCTCCCCAAGCCGGCCGAAATCACTGCTGGTCGCCACCAGGCCGCGCCCGAAGTGGTATTGCCAAATGCGATTCACGATCACTCGCGTGCTCAGCGGGTTGTCCGGCTGAGTCAGCCAGCGGGCCAGTTCCAGACGTCGCCCCGTGGAGTCCGGCGCCTTCAGGGGACGCGTGATCGTGGCCGGGCCTTCGTGCAAGATGGTCGGGTAACCCGGCTCGATGGCTTCCTTCGTCCGCTTCGGAATGAAGACCGGGGGAGGCGTCGGTCCCACGTCGGTGACCGTGAAAGCCCTCTCCAGGGGCTTGGGCTTGGACGCGTCGAACCGGGCCAGTTCCTTCCGCAGCCCAGCCAGTTTTTCCTTGTCGGCACCCTTAATCCGCGCGTCCAGCCGTTCCTGTTCGAGGGTTACCTGGCGATAGGCCAGCTCGGCGAGCTGATGTTCGAACGGAGTGCGTTCCGGCACGGGTTTGCGGATCAGTTCCTGGACGTCTTCCGGAAACTTCGCGATCGCCGCTTCGGTCGCTTTTTCGAAGTAAGGCTTGGCCAGCTCATCGATGCGCTCGCGGATACTCGCCGTCATCTGCTCCCATTTTGCCAGTTGCCTTTTGTATTCGGCCAGTTCATTGGTGGACGCCAGCACCAGATCCTGCCGGGGCAAGGATGACGCAAAGAACGCCTGCAGGCGGTAGTAGTCCTTTTGCAGGATGGGATCGAACTTGTGATCGTGGCAGCGGGCGCACTGCATGCCCAGCCCCAGGAACAGGTCCCCGGCCACATCCGTGAGGTCGTTCAGGATGGTGGTCCATTGCTGGCGCACATCGCGATTGTTGTATTCGTAGATGCCCAGGCGCAGGAAGCTGTTTGCCACGTACATGCGGGGGTTGCCCGGCTCCAGCTCATCGCCCGCGAGCTGCTCCTGCACGAAACGATCGTAGGGCTTGTCCTCGTTGAAAGCCTGGATCACGTAATCCCGGTACGGCCAGGTGTTGGGGCGATAATCGTCGATCCGGTAGCCGTCGGACTCCGCGTAACGGGCCAGGTCGAGCCAATGGCGGGCCCAGCGCTCACCGTAGCGCGGGCTCTCCAGGAGCCGATCGATCAGATGCTCATACGCCGCGGTGGATTGATCGCTCACAAACGCTTCCACTTCCTGCGGCGAAGGCGGCAGCCCCCACAGATCAAAATAGACGCGGCGCAGGAGCGCATGCCGCTCCGCCTCGGGCGAGGGTTGGAGTCCCTCCGCCTCCAGCTTCTTGAAAATGAAACGGTCGATCGAAGTCTGGCACCAGCCGTGGTCGGCTACCTCCGGGACCGCTGGTTCCTTCAACGGTTGGAAGGCCCACCATTGCCGATCCTCGGCCGAGAACTTTCCCCGCACAGCTATGGCCTTGGCCGGGTCCTGCCCTGGCCAGGGTGCGCCCATGGCCACCCATTTCTCCAGGACGGCGATTTGGGCGGGAGCCAGCTTCTTGCCCTTGGGCGGCATCTGCAAATCCTCGTCGCCGTAGCGGATCGCCTTGATTAACAGACTCTTCTCCACGTTGCCGGGAACGATCGCGGGGCCGGTCTCGCCCCCTTTGAGCAGCCCGGCGAGCGAATCCACCACCAGGTTGCCCTTGATCTTATCCGAGGAATGACTGTGACACTTATGGCAGCTTTCGGAGAGGATCGGCTGGACTTCCCGGGTGAAAAACTCGGATTGCTCTGCCGTGCTGGCTGGGGGAGCGGCCTTGGCGTCACCGCCCGCACCGCTCAGGCTGATCGGCGCGGACATAGCCAGCCCCCCCCCAAGGAGGAGCACGCTGATCCAGTGGTTGAAACCAGGACGGTCCATGCGATGACCCCGAACATACCACGGCAACCGGAGCGCATGAAGCAGAAACCTTGGGCACGCCTGGCCCCACGATCCAAGGCCCGAGGAGACCGTTGACAGCCCGGCACCACTGCTTATATTGAAAGTTACCAAGCTAATCAAAGGAAAGGGCCATTTATGCATTTGAAGCAGCGTTGCATCCAATTCGGCATCGGCATCTGCGCTCTCTGCCTCCTCACGTCTCAGTCTCAAGCAGATTACATCTCCGGACCGCCGCAATGGTCGGCTTCCATCCAAACCACCGGAGGCATCACCTATTTTGTCCATAGCTCCACCCTGGATGTCTGCTTTTCCAACGACGGCTACCTGCAGGGACGAACGGATAACACCCTGAACCTTTACGCGGCCGAGACGCAGGGCGAGATCTGTCCGGATTGCTTCGGTTGCACCTATGAGGAAAACGGAGCCATCGTGCTGGGGGCGCTCAGCCCGGGCGATTATACACTCATGGAGTGGACGCCCAAGTTCAGGTCCCCCAATCCCCCGTATCAACTCAATCATGTCTATACCTTCCAGGTCCCCGGAGCCCTCGAGAACACGCTGGTCTGCGCACCCGGAACCAATGCGAACCAGATGGTCGTGAAAGTCACCGGACATCCCTGGGCGAACTACCGGCTCGAATCCTCTCCGGATCTCAAAACCTGGGGTCCTGTCGCTTCGGCCTTTGGCGCCCCCTGCGCATTCAACGTCACCCTCGCCCCACCCCAGAAATTCTTCCGCGTCAAGATCCTGGACGGCACCACAGGGCAATGAGCACAGCCCGAAGTCCAAAGATGTTCCGGGAGACGCGTGCTTGCCTGGACGCTCTGCAGTCCGGAAGTGATGCGGCCTGAAGAGCCGCGCTCCACTGTGGCGCTTGCTGGCGCTTGGACAGATCTCGACCCTTGGTGTTTGACACTCGCCAAATTGTACCATTTTGTACCTTTTTCGATCGCCAAGGGGCAAAGCCAGTTGAGGGTTAAGGCGGAATGACCAGAAGACGGAGGACGTCCACCGCCAATCTTAAAGAAGGAAACGAAGGAGTGTGGCAAGGGAATGGAGGCAAAGGAATCCTCACGGCAAAAGATGGCGGGCAAGAAGGCGCAGATCCTTTGGCATAACTTTTCACGACAAAAAGCGACAAAACACGACCGCGTTTCCGGAGCGCGGCTTTTTGTTATGGGATTTGAGGGTCGGACACCCGCTTCGTGGCATAACGGGGGTGGTACGCCTCGGGGAGACCGGTGACGGAAGGCCCCGGGCGATAGAAGACGATGAAAGGCGAGAGAAGGCGATAAAACCCGATAGAAGGCGATAGCTTTTTCGGTTTACAAAATTATCGCCTTTTATCGCCTGGAATCGGGTTGTCGTTGCGCGGTTCATAACGTTGCCATCAGAACACATCAAACCACATCAAAAGCCATCAAAACACATCGCTGGAACCGTTTGGAAACTGATGTGGTGCGTTTGGTTGAGGGCCCGGAGAATTCCGAATGTTGAGTTTCCGTTTGCGAATAGCGGAGTGTCGAGCTAGCTGCCTCTTTTTGCTGAACGTCATTTGCCTCCCCTCACTTCAGCCTTAAGCTTTTAGCCTTCGGCCTTATCTGTGGATGCTTGGTCATCATCCTGGTTCGAATAATAGCACATGGGTCTGCCATGTCAAGGCAGAGGCAGCGGAGCGTCCGGAGTCCCGGCGTTTTGAATCTTAGCCTTCGACCTTATGCCTCCGGCTCTTGGGTCGCAGGTGCCCAGATTTTGGACAACGCCACGCGAGGGCGGAAGATCTCCTCAAGGTTTGACCGCGAAGTCGTGCGGTTATATCAGAGAACGCTGTATGGGAGAATTTCTGGGCCATGCAGTCTCGCCGACTCAAAGACTCTCATATGATCCCGGGGATCTTGCTGAGAAGTCTGGGTAGGTGCACACTCGGGCCATGATCGGTGTTGGAATCAGCAAGACGATTGCTCTTGAGAAGTTGGTGGCTCTTAAAGTCCGTGCCCTCCCTCTCAAGGCAAACCCTGCGTTTACCGCTGATTTTGAAAAATGGCGCCGAGACGTCAGGGTGGCGATCGAGAACATTTTTCCTGGGAAGCCGCAACATCTGGCGGATTACAACCAGGTTACGTTTGATTTTCCTCCGAGCGTCATCATAGACATACAACGGTTTGACGGAGCATTTTTTCGGCAGGTCGAAATCCTGGAGTCCATGCTTCAGTCGATGATTGAGGAAATTCGCGAATTTTGGGAGGAGCGTGACATCGAGGCAAATCCGCACGCTCCGACTGCTGTTTCTAAGGCAAATGCTACTAAGCCCGACCCTCGGCGGGTATTTGTGGTGCATGGAAGGAATTTACCCGTTCGGAACTCCATGTTTGAATTCCTTCGAGCGATCGGACTCGACCCGCTGGAATGGTCAGAGGCGGTGCATGCTACAAGAAAAACGCTACCTTACGTCGGGGAGGTTTTGGATGCCGCATTCGCCATGGCTCAGGCGGTAGTAGTTGTCATGACACCCGATGATTTTGCTTGGCTTCGTCCGGACCTTCAAACTGAGAATGATCCTTCCTTCGAAAGAGTACCAACTGGTCAGGCCCGCCCCCAATGTTCTCTTTGAAGCGGGAATAGCCATGGGGAGCCACGCCGACAGGACGGTCGTAGTCGAGGTCGGCAAGTTGCGGCCGTTCAGCGATAACCTCGGAAGGCATGTGGTCAGGCTCGATGATTCCTCCGAGAAGCGCCAAGAACTCGTGTCGCGGTTGGAGACGGCGGGTTGCCCTGTTAACATTAGGCATAAGACCGATTGGCACAGAGCTGGGAGTTTTCAGGTTTCCGAGTCAGCGCCTGTTCCACCGCCGCTGATCTCAGACCAAACTGAAGTGAGTGTTCCTTTCAAGTTCGCGTCTGGAGAAGTGGTTGGAACTGGTGCGAATGAAGAGGTGCGATGGGACTTCCAATGCCAGATCTATATCGAACCGCTGCCAGGCGTTGAGTTCGTGATGCCGTTTCATCGCTGCTCGGCTTGTTGCCGCTTCCCTGAAGGAGAGGAGGTCTCCTTCGATTCAATAGAACTCTTCGGTAGGTCGCCGCTCCTAATCCGCTCCGGCACCGAGATGTTGATCGGAGGGCCGGGGCTGCTTGTCGTCCAGGGACAAACTAGTTCACCACAATTTGAACGCGGCTATGGCCGTGAAATTGAAATCAGAATTAGCCTCGGGATTTCGGGGCAGGGAATCTTCACGGCCTCAAGCAAGCTGTATTTGAACCCGAAGGCTCAAGAGTTTGCCAAACTCGAGGGACCTCAAACGTGGTTGAACGAATGGAAGGCTGATGCATAGGACGTTCCTGCAGTAGCAGCCTCAGATGCTGGGTGCAGGTGTGGATGTTTTGCTTCACCCCGGTAGCACAGGGGGGCGATCCTGGAAAATCACCCGCCAATCGGAGACTTCATCCACCATTAATTGCGCCGTGCGAACTGCGATCTCGATCGTCCGGCTCGATGTCGGTGGGGATTTTTCCAGGGTAGAGATCTCTTGCTGGATCTCTTCGAGGCGTTCTTTCATCGCGTGGGAGCGTTTGGCCAAGCGGGCGAACTCCCCCTGATTGTTGATGGCGGCTAACGCGCCTCCCAACGCAGGAAAAATCGCTGAAATCGCCGTAAGTCCTCGTGCGAAAGAGTCCGGCCATTCCAGAGAGCCACCCGCCCAACCTACCAAGTGCGGCAGGAAGTGCACCCCAACCGCCGCCGCCGTCATTCCGAATAGCCATAACCCCAACGTGTGGAGACGATGGTCCAGCCGTTCGCTTCGCCTGCTGTTCACCTCGTGAAAGTCAACCTGTTGGCCGATCACCTTTTTTAAGTCAGAGAGACACTCGCCTAAGGATTCCGGGGTGAAACGCTGTTGTGGGAGGCCCGCGGCACGTTCGACTGCCCGAACGTGCCAGTGCATCCAAGACTCACGGGGATTGCCGTACTGGCCCAAATGCGGTGCCAGCCGAGGAAATGGACGCCCACCGCCGAGCGGAATGAGCAACCGCAACTGTCGGATCAATTCGGCGACCAGCCGATAATCCATCCAGCGCTCGTGCCAGCGGCGTGCTCTCCCCCAGCTAACCAAGCCAAGAATCACGGCGATGACCAACAATTCCAGGGCGGTGCAAACCGTTTCCGCCGTATGATGGGGTGAGAGGGTCCAGCCCATGGTCCAGGGGAGCATCGCAAGCGCCACAGCTAGGGCGCCCAGAAGATACGTGGCCACAAACGCGCTGCGATACCAGTCCGCGTAGTAATCGGCCAGCTTGTCTGCCCACGCATAGTGCGGACGCAACCTGGTGTTTGCCCAGGAAGCGATGCTGGAGCCATCCGTGGGCCAGTCTGCCGCGACGGCCTCCTCGAAATCACGCACCGACCACGATTGAAAGCTCCAGCGGCTGGACCCCACCAACTCACGGAAGAATTTCCAGAGGCAGGCGGGATTCCGCAAAGGTTTTCTTTCCGCCAGAAAGGTTCTCATGAGATGTGGTTTCGCGAGGCCCGCGTGGGAGGCCTGAGGCATGCTCAAGATCTGCTGAACTAACGCGGCAAGGTCCACTTTGCTTCCCGATACGGCCACGCAACGCTCGCTGGAATCAAGGCAGGTCAACTCGTCTGCGCCCTGCAACAACCGAAAGGAGTGAGGTGCGTGAGCATCAACCCAGAGCACTGGAACCCGATACGCCATCGCCTCCTGAAGCGTCTGCAGCGTACCTCCGCCGCCCGCCGCAGGCAAACCATCCCAGACCACTACCAGCAGGTCTGATTGATTCAGGACGACGCGACCTGCTGAGCCATAGGCCGAGCTTTCACGAGCGCGTGTGCCATCCATTTCAAAGGTAATCAGGCTGGATTTCTCCTTAGCCTCGCCCAAAATCCCGCGAAAAGCCTTCAGCGAATCTGCATCTTTGAAGTCCTTTTCATATTCCGCCTGTGGGAAGGGCATCGGGCAGCAAAGCTCATAGCCTAACCTGACCGCCGCCTGGGCGAACATTCGGTCCGTCCCCTCGGCCAAAGGCGAAATGGCGCGCAGGACCGGAGTTCCAGCCGCGAACAAAGTTCCTCGGCTTCGGGCGAACGCTTCGACGGCGCTCTTCACTTCCTTCAGAACGTTTCCGAGGAGTTCAGCGAGCTGGCCCAGATTCGCTTCCTTGAGACGATTAGGCCGGTGGCCAACAACGCCGATGCGAAAGGCTAACGGTGCCTTCGTTGGCGATAATTGAGGTTCGTCTTGCGTGCTCAGCCCCACGAGCACTTCTTTTAGATACGATCCAGTTCCACGTCGAGCTTTTGATGGAACTCGACCGCTCGATTCTTTGCGCGGTGCTTAGCGAGAGCTACGGCTTCGTCTTGAAGCGTTCGTAGCCACTCAGGTTCTGAGTTGGCCAAGAGCGTAGCTGTTCGGGACCCTGCAGATTATATATGGGCCGTAATGTGAATTGGCCACGCCCCGGCAACAAGTTCTGCCAACTTTGTTAGAAGTTCAGCAGTTCGTGAAGAATCGGGTCGAGGGCCGGAGCCGCTCCTGGCCTCCATCGCCCATGCACGCCAAGCGGATGCTTGTCCATGACCAGAACGCCGCAGCGGTTATTTATTTGCGCCAGCTAGAATCTGCAGTGCTGCCGTTGGAGACCGGACAAAAACTATTCGACCCTCCTGACGCCGCTTTTGCAACTCTCGCTTCACGGATTCCTCAAATTCGGTGGCGTATTCGCCTACCATAACATCTTCCGACGAGCGGGCATAGGCAGCGTTTCCAATCTTGTAATCAATCACATGGCGAAAGGCCGCAACAGTCGATGCGAAATCAATATAAACCTCCATTTTCCTCTTTTTATAATACGGGGGCGTGGGCACGATGATCCCCGTTTCCGCGCCCCTCGGGAGGGTCGTTTTTACCTTCTTCAGCTCGATCTGGTAGCCAGCTTGGCCGATTCGATTTGTATAATTCTCCACCCGTTGGTTGTGGGTTAGTTCCTTGAATGAAACCGGCATGACGATAATGACGATCGGCTCAGATGGCTCCTTTTCCAATGAAGTAATTAGGGGCGATAAGAAGTTTTCAACATAGCCCACTACCAAGGAAAACGGGAAGATTTTACGTTCGAAGTTTGCGAGTTCGCGTTCGTTTCTCAAGGCTTTCCTTGTGCTGACCAGGGCCCACGCAAGCGAAACAGAAAGGGCGGTGAGCACCGCAAACGCCACGCGACGCCGGCTCTTCGCCCGTTGCTCACCGGCCTCCTCATGCTTCGCAGAAGCGACAATAAACTCTTTCTCCTCAGGCTTCAACGCTACTTCGTGATCTTGTAGCATTTGCTTTGCTTCCTCCAGTGGGAGGCCAGGCGAAAGCAGATAGTCAGGATTGCGCCCCTGTTCCTGCCATTGGCGCAGATTGGATTCCAAGCGACGGCGCATGGACATGAAGTCGCGGACTTGTGCGGTTTGCAGCCACTGGCTTAGGCGAGGCCAGCGGGTGAGTAGGGCTTCGTGCGAAAGGCGGACAATGGGGCGGGATTGAGCGCTTTGATCGCCGATGAAGAGGCGCTCGTGAATGAAGGTATCTACGAGAGCGCGGGCGGCGGGGTCCACCTTAATGAGGTCGTCGTAGGCGAAGGCTCGTCGATTGGGTACATCCTGCTCGCCTTCGCCAAGAGTAATGAGACAGCGGAAGACGGCGTCGAATGTGGCGTCGGTCGCTGTTGGAACGTGCCGAGTGAAAGCGTCCTCAGCGTGTTTGCCGAGGGCTCCGCCAACTCCGCCGAGATCTCGGTGGTCGGCAAAACTCAGGCGGCCATCGGCGCGAGGAACCTGGGCTTCGTAGAGGCGGTTAAGGACGTGTTCCAGAAGTGGCAAGGCCTCGGCGTCGGCGATGGCTTCGTCGCGCAGGGTGTCGGCGAGGCTGTGATGGGTGGCCGCGTCCTCCTCGAACTCGATGCAGGCAAGGGTGGCCGGGCGGCGGATGATTTGGCTAATCTCGTCAGCACTGGGTGGTAATAGGTCGAAGCGGGCACCGTCGTTGGCGAGGGCGACGAGAGTTTCGTGCTCTTGATAAAGTGGGTAGAGATCGCTTCGCAGCGTGCCGAGCACAAAAACACGTCCGCTACGAGCGAGGACATCGATGGCGTGGAGGAAGGTGCGCAACGCCTCGGGTGCGTAGTTGAGGGTGAAGAGTTCTTCCATCTGGTCAAGCAACAGGGCGAGCCGGGCGACGGGAGTGGTCAAGCGTTGCAAGGTTTGCTGCTTGACCGCGGCATCGTCCTGGCGGCCTTCCATTTTGAAGTTGGTGGCCTGTTCCTCCAGAACGTGGCGCTGATGGGCTTCGTGAGCGCGGGCGGCTTCGATGAGCTTATCCTTAACGCGGAGAGCGGCGGTCTGAGGATAGTCGCGTAGCTCGTCGGCGAGGGTTTGCTGCGCGTTCTCCGACTCGGGGTCGCCAAGTTCAGGGAGTGCGGCGGGGCAGCCGCTAGGCTCATTCGACCGAGTCCGAAGCAACGCGGCAGCGAGGGCTTGGAAGAGGTCGGCATTGTCGTCGCTGGGGCACATGATGGCGCAACGCCAAAGGCCAATGCCTTCCATGACACCAGGGCGGGTAAGTAAAGGCAATACGCCCGCACGAGCGAGGGAGCTCTTGCCGCTGCCGCTGGCTCCCAGCACCAGGGCAAAGTGGCAGGGTTCAGGTTTCGCGAGGGTGTTCTGCAAGAGGCGCACGACCTCGCCGATGGCCCGGCTTCGACCGAAGAATATGGAGGCGTGATGGAACTCGAAGACGTTGAGATCGCGGAACGGGCTACCTTTCCACTCGGGCTTGGGCTTTACGCTAGGCTGGCCGACGTGTTTCCGGATGAGCTTGCGCAATTTATGCTCCATCAACTCCTCGAACTGATCGAGGTATTGGTAGCTGTCGATGTCTTCGCCTGCAATCTCGTAGCGGTTCATTGCAGCCGTGAAAGTGCCAGTGCTGGCATCGAGCGTGAGCCGAGCGAGAAAGTCCTGAAGCGCCCGGCGCTGGGCGATGCGCTCGTCCTCCTCCTTGCGGGAAAGTGGGGGTGAGGTCGCGGGAGGCGGCGGCGCTTTGTTCACCCAAAGGAGCAAGTCGGGCAGCTTGGCGGGATGCTGCCGCTTGCCGTGGAGGGCCTGGAGAAGTTCATACTCGGTTCCGGAACTGGCGGCACGGGTGTAGTCCGGCGGGAGCTTGTGCTGCTGGCCAAGGCGCGAACCGAGCCGAGACCAGAGGAGACAAATGACAATGTCGAAGTCCGCAGTGGAGGGGACGTTGGCCTGGTAGTCTAGGCTGAAATCGACGGGCTCCCATTCCCAGAAGTAGGTCAAGCTCGACGTGCCCGGCGAACTCGCTTTGGAGACGCTTAATGACAAGTCGTGTGGCGTGGCGTTCACGGGCGACGTCGCCCGGGCTACTGACGAAGAGGCGGATGGTTTTCATAGGGTGCGTTTCGTTCTACGCGGTTCCCGGGTCGAGGAGAGATGAGCTATTGCTCCGGCGGTTATAACGTACGAGAATTCGGGATGGCACCGTGGAGTTCGTAAACCTGACGCGGAACGTTGGCGGCTCCTTAAACGCCGATGCTTTAAACCGACGTAACAACCGGAGGGGTGCCTTCGGCCATATGGGGCACCCATACTCATGGGCGAGGAGGATTCTGGCGGACAAGGCGGTACCCGGATTTTTCGAAGGCATTGAGGGTCTGGGAGATGATGGAACGATTGAGATTCCGTTGAGAATCGTCCAGCTTCCTAAATGCCTGTATGTCGGAGTGTCGGCGGAGGTGACGCTGAATTCCCTTGGCGAACTCCCAGCCTTCGGTAAGGCGACGACTCAACCAGATGCGATGTTCGGGTTCGATGAGCCTTTCGACCAGGGTAATTTTCTCTTTCTTGTGGATCTCTGTTCGATTTCTGGTTCCAGCGTGCGTTACGAAAAAAAAACCCAAGCGCCGCAATTCCAGAATACGGCGTGGAACAGGATCGATGTTATCCTGCTTGGCGCTTGGAGGAAGTTGATCCCACTCGCGGACAAGGTCTCGATGACTCTGTGGTTCGATTGGATCCGCACCAAAAGGCTTCTGCAGCTTCCATCCCACCCACCCGGCTTTAGCCAAGGCCAGAAGCAGTTCCTCCGTCCAGACCGGCTCCGCCAGCCGAGCCTTAAAATCTTCGGAGACGTGCAGGTGTAACAGACGGTCACTCGGGAGTGCCGATACGGTGAACACCTTTTGGTTGGCGACAGCGCTCATCCCCAAAATGGCAGAGATAGAACGTGCTCCATGCTCGTAACGTTCCACAGAGAGAAGCGCATGGAGGACGTTGGGTGCAATGGCGGCACGCTTGTTCTTCGGGTCTAGCAGATCCGGATAGTTTCGCTCCATTTCGCCTCGGAGAATGATCGCTCGGCGTAGTACGTAGGCTGGGTCATGAGCGATGCACTCGTTCCTGTGAGCGTGGGGCTTCGGCGAGGCGGGATTTGGTCCCTTCACGTTCACAAAACCTCGAAGGCGGCTCACAAAGTCAGGTCCTTTGACGTCTTTGAACGTTTGGTGCCAAGCGTCCTCGGGCGTGGGAGACCACTTCTCTTTTTCCTTCAGCACACCCCACTTCTTAAATGCCTCGAGGGTGTTCCTTGTGCCACCTGCGAAAACAAAAATGCATTTGCCAAAAGGATGTTTGTGGCTGCCATCGAAGAACTCGGCATCCTGCATTGGCGCGAGAAAATCTGCCTGCCATTTTAAACCTGCTGTGTCGAATTCGTCCCAGAACACCAGCGGAATTTCGTGTTTAATCGACGCGTCCCGCACTTGGTGAAAAGCCTTGTGCAAGTCCTCAGCGGTTTTGATCTGGGTGAGGTTGAACTCAAGCGGCTCCCTTTCCTTTCCGAAAATTGCTTTGGCAATTTGCTTGATGGCGAAGGATTTTCCAGAGCCTGGTGCCCCGAATACGGCAATCGAGAGAGGTCGCTTGTCTGCCCCATTGCTCTGGTATTCGAGGATAAGACGGCGGATCTCGTTGATGCTTTCTATTTCGTCACGATCCACGGTGACGTAATTCTCGTAGGCAGCCCTAGGCACTGAAGCTAATGCACTTTGGGTTCCCTGAAGCACGACTTCGACCGCCTTCGCATGAAGCGCGGCTGGCGTTGTGCCTGTGACATTGCACAGAAGCCGACTCCGTTTGAGGCTTTCCCCATCGGCTTCCGGCCATACTACCATATCTGCAGGATTCCAGCATGCACGAAAAGATCGAATTTCTGCCAGGTGTTTGACCTCTGATTTGTCGTTCTCTTGAGGAGGGGCGATGCATGCGGCAGCGCGGTTCGCCACTGGGACCGCAACTTTTCCCCGTTGGCCGTACGGCAGATCAATGTTCAACTCGTCACCGTTTCCGGCACCTTCATCGTGAGCGAGGCGTTGTGCTGCAAGCGCTTGAGTAACTGCGAAGAAGAGGGGGTAGGTCTCCTGGTCGATCAGGTGCCTCGCCATGCAGGCAGTGAGGATAGACCCCGTCCCAAAGTGGCTTCCCGGATGATTGTCCTCCCACGCCTGCTCCAGTTCGTCTGGAAGAAAATAGAAGCGATGGAGTTTCCCACTTCGGAACACCGCGGCGCCAGCGAGTCCGAAATGAACGACCGCCGTAGCGCAGCGGCCCAAATCACGGGAGCTCGGTCCGCACTTGAATTCAGCCTCAATGTCTTCTAGCGCCTTGTCCCACGAAAGCGCGTGAGACAATGCCGCATTCCTCCTGCGGAGCGCGGCGGCAGCGGTGACGACATGCAGGTGGTCGCCAAACTTCTCTTCTAAGAGCTTCGGCAATAGTCCGGAGCCATCCGGACGGAATCCCTGCTTAAGCAGCACCTGCGCCTTGCTGCCAGCGTGTGAAATCACATGTGTGAGAGCGTTCGGTTGCTCCGAGAACCCAAGACCAAGATCATCAACAACGATTAGATCAGCTTGGGAAGCACGCCTGCGGGCTTTGGCCGGTTCCCATGCGGTGGATTTCCGGCAACCTGCAAACTTCGCGATCCGCCAGACTTGATCATCCTTTTTGCCAGAATTGACCCGGCGATGTTTCCACCAGACGGAGTAGGCATGCGCAATGTCATTGCGTTGGGCGCCATCCGAACTCAGCCCTGGCGCTGAGTCCGCGACATCGCGCAGGGCAGTCACACTAACCGACGGGGTGGACGTCGCCGTCAAATCACGGCATGCTACATTTTCGATCAGGTGCCCTACGTACCAGGCGCCGCCGGCGCGGTGATGGAGTTGTGTTTGCAGCGAGCCGTCGAAATAGCCTTCGGGTAGATTGGCAGGGCGCGCGAGGTTCCAGTCTGCTAACCAGTCGCCAGTCACCAGGATGGATTTAATGGGCATAAGAGTTTTTACTCCAGCGGAATCAGCTTGCGCAAGCAATCAAAGTTACGATCCAAATAAAGAAGTGACGTTTGCGCTCGTGCCCGAATCGGAGTGCGGGCATACTCGATGCCGTGGATTTGGATGAGCTATTTAAAGAACTGGCCGGATGTCCTCCGCCGGTGAAGCGATCCATCTTCGTGAGCTACCACCACGCCGGAGACCGCCCCTATTACAGTGCGTTTTCGACGCTTTTCGCGGACACCTACGAAATAATTGAGGACAACTCCGTTGAACGGAAGATAGACAGTGACGCTGCTGAATACGTCATCCGGCGGATTCGTGAAGACTTCATCACCGGATCATCATGCACGGTGGTTTTGTGTGGTGCCGAAACACCAAGCCGAAAGTTTGTGGACTGGGAGATCAAAGCGACCCTGGAGAAGGAACACGGGCTGCTGGCTGTAAAACTGCCGAGCAATCCGGATTTTATCGTGCCACCACGCCTACTCGATAACGTGGCCTGCGGCTACGCTGTCTGGACATCCTGGGAAAAACTGAAAGCAGACCCTCAGTTGCTCAAGATCCTAATCGAGCAGGCGAACGCAAAAGAAAAGAATCTTATTCGAAATGAGCGGGATTTACGCCGCAGGAACGGATGAGCCTGGGGTTAATAGCCCGCCGACTATCAGACGCTCAAACCGTTTCAATTCCTCCCGACGGCGTGGATCGAAATTTCCGACTGCTCAGCCGATTCAAGTGTGACACCAAACCGGCACCATAAAGGCTAGGTCTGGAACCGTTGAAGCCAAAGCTGCCGTGAAGCTCCTTATTCTCGTTGTAGGCTGCAAGCAGTTGGTCAATCTGGCCTTCACTCAGCATATGGAGCAGTGGAAGCACCGTAGCTTGGGTATTGGCAGTATCCCAGCCCCGGCATTTCCGCAGGGCATTGATATAAGCCCCGAACATCCTTTCGTATGGTATCAAGATCTTAACAATGTCATTGGCGGCAGAGGACCACACACCAGAAAGCCCTTGAAATTTCGCGAGGAAGCCGTAGGGGTCTCGCCCCAGCCGAACGGCGATAATCGGTGTACCTCGGGCAAATGCGAATCCCACTTCGTGGTCAGTCCAATCACTGTCGTGGAAGTCCGGAGTTAACAGCGCCACAAAGGCATCCATACTGATCAGTGCATTCTGGATTTCATCCAGCCACTCCCTCGTAGGGTAAATGTCCTCGTGGGCCACGAAAGCGAAAATCCCAAAAGCACGGAGTCGCTCCTTCAGTTCAACGGTTTGCTTCTTCACTTCCGTCTTGTGACTCAAAAATACGCGAAATCCCTCATCGCCCCAGATGCGCTCCGCGATATCGGGAGCGACCACTCGCTTTCCCGGCAACAGCAAACCAGATTCTTTCCGCCAGTCGCTTGCTTCAGCGACCTCCATTTCGAGAAAGACCTCATCAATGAATTCGTTCTGTACGTTGTGAAGCTTGTTGAGTTTATTCTTAATCTGATTCTGGATCTCACTCTTCCGAGCCACCGAGTTCAGGAAAAGTGGATCCGGGAGCAAAAGGAAAAGCGCATGGCCATAGGTACCGCCATTCAAGTTGTCGTAGCTCCAACCCTCGTGGACGCGCGTCCGCGCGTTAACGATGATCTCCTGCAATTGCCGATCCCCTTCCGCCCCGTACAGCTTAGAGAGAGCGGCCAGATATCGTTCAATGTTTTTCGGAAGTTCGAAGGTGGTCATATCAGTGCCAGTTCGGCCCAGCTTTCGATTTCTCAGCTAACGTTAAGGATCTTAGCCGGTCCGCTGGAGGGTCTGGGGCTCTTCGGGCCAGCGTGGCCTCCACACGCGAAGCACCACAAACAAGAAAAACCATCCGCCTTGTAGACTCCCCCCATACGCGGCGCCCTTTTCAGCGCTTTCGGAATTCGTCGCCAAGGACATCTCGGTCGAGTTCCCAACTCAGAATTCGTCGCCAGTCGAATGTCGCCCCAGTCCCGGCCGTATTCCGATAAGGCATCTTCGGGGAGCGTTCGCCCACCTCGGTTGGTTCTTTTCTGGGATTGACTCCCACTCTCACCTTGATTACAGACTCGATACAACCTAGGCCGGAATCATCCATTCGGGGCAGCAGTTTGTTGAGAATGGATTCTGAGGACGCAGCTGGGTCGAACTGAGATTCACGATACGATTCAAATTCTTCGTTGCCGCCGCCCGTTAATACGTGGGTCAGCGCAAATGTTGCGGGTCCGCTCACTCCATTGAGGATGATTACATAGCGAGGGGGCCGTCCCGCCTCGGTGAACGGATTACGCGCGACGATCAGCTGCGCGTAGATGTGAAAATGGTTACCCTCGAGCCGTTGGTGCTCATTTTGGCCATAATAAGGTAGCATTCTCGTATTATCGTCCGCAAACCCTTCGGAAAGGAAACCTCGTTGCTCCACGTTCTCGTTGCCCGTGACCTCCTGGTAAAACGCGCGTTTGGCGATTTTCGAGTCCCTACCTGCCGTGTCGGAACTGGCCGCTCTCGCTCCATCGGTGGCTGGATGGTCGGCACCGGCGGGCTGCGCCTTCTTTCGTTGCTTGTACACGATGATCGCGTGCGTATTGCTCTTTGGTTTGAAACCGTCGGAAAAAAGAGCAGAATCTGGGACCTTATTGAGACGGCCCAGCAAGATCTCGGTTAGCGGATTGACATCTGGTGACGCAATTACCACACAGTTCTTATCGCCGATACGGATATCCTTCGTCACTTGTTCAACGTAAGCCGCCGCCGTCATTTCCGGGTCGAACTTCCTCGCAAATTCCGGCTGATAGATAGGCGTCTCAATTTTAGGGCGGTACTGGTGTCGGCTGAAATACGAGGTCAGTTCTGAGGCGGCGCGCAGGTCCCAGTCCCCGATCATCTCCCGGTTATGGTCCTCGCTGTGCAGGCCACCCGTGATAATCGACACCTCACCCCGATTACCAAGCAGTTTGGCCCAAAACCGCCGGCGCGACCACTCGGAAAAGTCGGCCCGAATCATTTCCGTCAGGGTTCGCTCAAGTTGATGTTCCAGCAATTCCGGACGCAACGGATCAAAGGTCATGTGCCGCTGTGCACGAATGTCAAACGCGAGATCCACAATCTTACCTTTTTCTGTGTTCGTAGGCTGAGACGATGCTTCGTCCTTAGAAGGCTTGCGTGGCTCAGGCTTCGCTTGCGCGGCCTTCGAGTTGTCAGCCTCACCGTCCACGATGAGTTGGGTGATCGGGATGACGTTTTTGCCCCGAGCGTGCCCATAGCCAAGCCAGAAGTAGGACATGGGATGGCAATCCTTGCCCGTGCGAACAATCAAGCAATAACAGTTGTCCACCCTGTCTCGGGTTTTCTCAAATGGATCACTAGGCTCTACGATGTGTGCCTTATCCAAGTGGGTGCTTATTATCTCCTTGATATACTCTTCGGGAATAATGTTCTTCTTGCGCCGTTGCTGCTCTTTGAGGGCAAACGCAATACTGTTGAGCGCCAAGCCGATGTCCGACATCACGTGCGTGCGGAAGGAAAGACTAATGTCCGTGTCATCGATCTCAGTGGGCGGCGGTTCTGGAGCTTTCTGGCCATCATTCATCATCTCAAAAAACAGAATCTCCGGATCAGCCGGCTTCCCCGCTCGGGCGCGATCCGACCGCTTCCAGAAGTACTGGGAAACCTTGAAGTCCTCGCGTTTGATAAACTCCAGATTGTCATATTCCTTCACCTTCGTGTCAGCGCGCGTCCCGGATTCATCGGCGCGGAGATACTTGGCCCAGAGCTGTCCGAATTTTGCCCCCCGCTGGTGAATGAGGGCGATTTTCTGGTCGATGCCGTAAGCAAGCCCCAATTCATAGAAAACGTTGTCATTCGGAACGGAGATGTCCGCGATAACGAAATCAGATTCTTGGATGCGTTTGCAGATCCCTTCGCAGATGATTATGCCAGGTCGGCTCACATCGTCAGCGCGTGTAAGCGAAAACCTAGACTCCTTCGCGTCGGAAGCATCAAGTCTTGCGGGACCGCCGTAATTTGCCTGAAAGAACGGTTGGAGGCAGTTCTGGAAAAACACCTTCAGCTTCGGACGAAACGGCATGATCATAAAGCCCGAAGAGGCGCCCTCGAGGTTCTTGCGTTCCTCCAGCGCCTGATCGATCTGATCGGTATAGACGCAACCCTTGCCTGTCATAAAGCAGGGATTCACACGTTCATGCCGCTGGCGGACTTTTGATAAAAATGCAGCAGTATCGCCTTGTGGCTGATCGACTAGTTGAGGCCGTGTTTCCATAATTGTTGGTTGTCGCTAAGGGTCAACTATATTCATCATACCGACTTATCCCTTGCCGGACAACGCTAATCCTTGATCGAGCCAGAGTGGCCTCTGCCTGCGGTTCGTCGCTAGCCTAGGAAAAGTTGGCAGGGTCTTGACTCTAACAAGGAGTCCTGCTGGGACGGCTACGGACCTTGCCAAGGAGTGTCGAGTGGGACGAGGGTTGTTTCTTCCACTTATGGAACTGTTCAATTCGGGGAGTTTGGCGCGATCATTCAGCGCGGCGATGAGAGCGGTGAGGAATTCCGCGTGGTGCTCGCCGAGTTTGGGTTTGTAAAACTCGATGAAGTAGGCGATGTCCCACGGGAAGTGCCGGGCCAGCGAAGAGGGTTTGGGCTGGCCGACGAAGGGAGTGTCCGGTCGCGATTTGAGCAGGGCGATGAGTTGACGGAGAAACGCCAAGGGCGGCGTGGTGTTGAAGTGGGGAGGACCGTTCAGAGACGCAAGGGCGGGCTTCGTCCAGCTTGCAAAGCATGATCAGGCTGAGCACCAGATTGTTGCAACATTAGGCCTCCTTCCTCTTTCAAGCGCCATGCGTGGGAATGAGTGTTGCGTAGCCGTGAAGCCGCGAAACAAAATCGGGCCCTTTTGCCGAGCGAAACTCCTGCTCGAATTGCTTTCTCATTTCTTCCTGCGTGAACGGTCGCCTCATCCAATTATCCAAATGATCACTCTGGCTGGTAGAGAAAATGAATATCGCGGGGGCAACACTCATCATTGTATCGCCCAGAAATGCGATCCCATCTTGCATAGGGGCGAGAAACAAGCGCAGCCAGCCTGACTCGTCGCCATCTTTGTTGGCGTCAAAGTTCTTCCAGAAGACGACCGGAACATCACCGCTCTCCGCAGATTGGTTCATCAGTTTGAAGGCGTCCGCTAAGTCTGAAGCGTCCCGCATTTGTTCCATGTCGAATACAAGTCTTGAAAGGCGACGACTTGAAAAGCGTTGTACTGCGCGAAAGGACAGCTCGCAAAATTCATCGGCGTAAGCTCCAAAGAGCGCCAGCGAAAGGGACTTCTGTCGGTGGGAGTCCAACCAATTGGTCAAAACTAGACCACACGCTTGAAACAGTTCTTGTTCAATAGATGTGATCCAAGTGTCAAATATTGAAGACACAAAATCATCTTTTTTCATGTCTTGCTTCACTGTTGCCTGTAATAGTCTGTGAACGCGCACCACGCGCGGCTGACCGTCGGCATCAGTCACATCAGTGAGTTGAAATAGACGGAGGCTTAACAAACGACGCAGAACATTCTTCCACGGGTCAGGGTAGCCGGGCTCGGCGTTGCGATCCATTTCTGGAAACGTCTTGGCAACCAGCGCACGCAGCCACGCCAGCGCCACTCGGTCAGGCGGCAGCAGGGCGGCAAATTCCAGCGCCAGTTTCTCCGCTGCGCCCAAGCGTTCCAGCGTCGTTTGGAGCGTCGCGCTCAAGCGTTTTTCTCCGTGCAACACGCCTTCGCTGCTTTGCGTGGTGGCGGTGTCGAGTCCTTCCAGTCCTTCCTGTTTCAGCCGCGCGAGAAAGGCGGCGCAAGTTACGTCATTCGCAAACTGGCCGAGATACACGGCGGCGGATTCCACGGCGAGGGTAAAGCTGCCCAACAGCCGCACGATTTCGCGCGCCGCGTCGCGTTCCGCCTCGCTGCGGAAACGTCCGTCGGGTTGGTAGCTCTCGATCAGGGCGAGGGCATCGTCCGGCGGCAGTTCGTCAATGGCCAGAAAGGAGCGGTCGCGGTGCGCGCCATGCAGTTCGTTTTCACCCAGCCGCGTGGTGGCGAGGACGTGCAGCCAGTCGCCGCCGTTGAACCGCGCCACCTGCGCGGGGTCGAGCAGACCGGGCCGGTCCACGTTGTCGAGGAGGAGCAGACAGCGGTGCGGCGCGCGGGCGTCGGCGAGTTTCTTCAACTCGCGGCGAGTGCGCTCGAACTGGAGGTCGGCGTTTTTCTTTTCGTCGTCGGTGAGCTCGAAGCCGATGGGCGTGGCGAGTTCGGCGAGGGCGAGGCGCAGGTCGTCCTTGCCCGCGCAGCGCACCTGCCAGCGTCCGCCGCCGTATTCGTCGGCAAAGGCGTGGGCGTATTCGATGGCGAGCGCGGTCTTGCCCAACCCGCCGACGCCATTAACGGCCGTGACGACGCCGATGTGGCCGGGCTTGACGAAGTTCTCACGTAACATCCGCAGATTGGCGGTGCGGCCGATGAAGTGCGGATTGTGCGCATCCACGTTGCCGAGGCTCTTTTCGGAGCGCTCGCCGCGCGTGATGGTCTGGACAATCTGGCGATTGAGTTTGCTCATGCGTTCCTGCAGGGCGGCTTCGCGCAGGGCTTCCTCGCCTTGGTCGTGCCACGGGCGCAGGTCAAAGTGTTGGCGCTTGCGCAACTCGGCAATCCACGCGGCGCATTGCTGCTCGAAGTCCTTGCTCTCCCAGCCCGGCACTTCAACGAAGTAAATCGGCGCGACACCATTGAACCCATGCAGGTGGCCGATCTCGTATTTGAGGTATTCGACAAACTCCCATTCGCAATACTCGCTCCTGAGATACGCCGGGGAAAGGCACGCGAGCAGCAGGCGCGATTCGCGGAGGCCCTGAAGGATGCGCTGCCGCCAGTCCTCCATGCCGTGGACTTCCTCCTGGTCGAAGAACGGGACGAGTTCGCGGTTTGCGAAAGAAGCAAAGTCCTTCTTGATGCGCTCGACAAGCTGGGTGATGCGGCCCTCCGCGTTGTCGCTGCGCGAGTAAGAGATGAAAAGGTCGTATGGCATGGGTTATTTCATGTCACGAGTTTTAATAATTTTGCCCGGCAGTTCAAGGCGCGACGTGGAGCGGTGACATGGCCGTTCCAAGTCGCAAGAGCCGCGCCTAACGTGTTACGACAAAGGAGCGAGAATGTTCCGGCGTTGATCAGACTTTGGCGCAAGATCATGGGAGTATCTTTTTCGGCATTTTCACTTTACGGATGAGGGGCCAGGGAGATTATTGAATGTCCTTCGATAAGGTTGGCCTGGAAAAAATCGCTCCCATTCAGTGGTTGTCAAATTTCGACCACAAAATTCACGCGCGGCCGCGAGCAGGCCTTTGTGTAAATCGAAGGGACTGGCCTTCGACCCATCTCCACTCGACGGCATAAACTTTCTTGCCCCCGGCATGTGATTGCCCAATTCCCTAAGCAGGAGCAAATGCGGTCCAACAATACCAGTGTCCGGTCCCTTGGGAGGGCACCACAAACGTGCGGTGCCGTCCCAACTTGTGGTTGCCAAATATTTCTCGTTCAACCCGAAAACCAGGCTGCTAATCCAGGCTTCATGCCCTCTGAGTGGGAATCTGCTAGCGGGTATGTCGGCAGCCTTGAGGTCCCAACGGTTGATCACCGCATCGGAGCCTCCTGCAAACAACCATCGGCCATCCGCTGTCATCGCCACGCACGTCACCCCGCCTGCTGAAACCTCAACAAACCCGTCCCCAACAACGCGGAGGCCGCCGGGCGCCTTTGGTACCAAGGCGCCTGAACTTTGTATCCTGGCGCTTGGCGAATCGCTTTTGCGACGCCATTTGGCTTCCCCTTCGAACCGTTGTTTCATTTCACCGGAGATCAACATTTGATGGAACCCAGAGGGGCTTTTGCTGGAGGGTACGGCCAGGAGAGCCGATGTGGTAATCCCTCGGTCGTGTCCGAGGAGCCGCAACTGGGTTCCTGGGACATCGTTCGCGGCCAAGTCCCAGAGTCTTACAATGCCATCGAAGCCTCCGGTGGCCAGCCAATGACCGTCCGGGCTGATGGCCACCGCATTGATGGCCGAATCAAATTGATTCAACAACTTTCCAGTATCGCCATGCTCCACATCCGCCAGGTTCCAAACCCGAGCGGTCCCGTCTTTGCTCGCGCAGACGAGCCAGCGCCCACCAGGACTAATCTCAAGCGCGCTAACCCCTTGAGAAAACACGGCCAGATCCTTTCCCGTCGTGTTCGCTGCTCCCGGCTTACCCAGGACCCATAGCCGAACTTTTCCATCGTCACCAGCGGTGAACAACCGCGCCCCGTCCGCGGTTGTTTTTAGGGCAGTAATTGGTCCCACGTGGCCAGTCAAGACCACCGGCCTGGGTCTAATTTGACCTTCGTTCAGTTCCCAGAGCCGTGCAGATCCGTCATCACCTGCAGTGGCAAGCCAGCCTCCGTCCGGACCGAAAGCCATAGCGTTGATCCATGATTGGTGCGCGGCCGGTAATCTGCCCTGCACTCCGGGCTTCGGGGCGTTAAGGTCCCAGAGTATGAGGTTACCACCTTGATCCGCACTGGCCAACCATCGACTGTCCGGGCTCACTGTAAGCGCTGTTAGCCCCTGAGGGTGCCCCCTCAAAATCCCGGCGCTAGCTAGAACGTCATTCGCCTCCAGGTCCCAGAGCCTAACGTTGCAATCCCAATCACCGGCAGCCAGCCAACGACCGTTGGGGCTGAATACCATGCAGCTCAACGCTTGTCCCGGGAATCCCAAAGAGATTCCACCCACGTCCCGAAGCGCGTCCCAGAGCGCTTGCTCAACAAAGGCCAAAGGCACGTCGCCCCGCGCGAGAAAGATGTTCAAGGCCTCTCCCAGAAGCAAGAGGGCCTGTTGTGGGCGATCTTGCAGAATAGAATTGGCTTCAGCCACGAGCCGCCCAGCCTCTGCACGGCGCGATCGCTCTTCAGCCCGTTCCTTTTGCCGCTCCGCATGGTTTCTCGCGACCTCTCCCTTTAGACGCTGAACATTAGCGTATATCGAGATCCCCGTGAGAGCGCCTGTTCCCAAACAAGAGATGGCTAGGGCCACCTGGAGCTTTCTGAGCCTGCGGCGCGTATCGCGTTGTTTCAAGGCATCGAATCCAACCCCCAACATCCCTGCCAGGATTTTCAACATGGCGTTAGCTTTGCCGTCCACCGTTGCGCGTGCATCAGGTGCAACCGGTTCGTCCAGCCTCAAGGCTGGGGGAAAGCATTCCTGGGGCCCGCCTTGGTTGGGCTCGCCTTCCACAACGATCGCGAAAACGCGGCCATCCTGCCGAAGCGCTCGGAACGTTTCGATTTCCTTGTTGACCCATTTTGACACCGCTGCCTGCGGAGAACAAATAACAATCAAATACCGGGATTGCCTCAAAGCTTGCTCAATCGCATAACTGAGACTGGATGAGGCCGGAAGCTCTGCCCGGTCATGAAAGACCGGTTGAAACCTTTTAGGGGCAGGTTCTCCTACCGGAGTTGTATGGCTGACGAACTGTGCGGGAATCCCATAACTTTCGATGCCTTTGTGAAGCCAGCGGGCCCACTTTTTATCTTTGTTACTGTAGCTGATGAAAGCCCAATATTGGTAGGAGTTGTCCTCACCATGCGACTGTTCTTGCGCGTTCATGCAGGATCAGGTTTTTCTCGGCCCGAAAAGGCTACTGGTGAGCTTAATCAGATGCAATCCATTTTATTAGAAAGTCGCACCCAGGGATAAAGCCCCCGGTTCGTTTCCGGACCATCAGACTCTTTGTGTTCTTCGGTAACATTTTGGAGCAGGCTCGCCTCCCATCTTTTTGCCCGCGGGCTTCAGCATCAAGGGTTTTCGAAAGGAAAATCCCCATCTTGCGGCCCGTTTGTGGACTTTTTCGCCAAGTTATGAGAACTGAAAAGGATGAACCACCAATGGCCACGAATAAACACGAAGGATGAGGCAGCACGGGCGGGAAAGGTGGCCACTGGTTTAGAGAGCATGACGCCCGCGAGTCGAGATACCTTTATTTGCAGGGAGGGTGAAGGGACGATGCTGATTTACGCAGAGATCGTGTGTGGGGAGATCAACAGGGCCATCGATAAGGGCAGCATTAGAGGCAACTGGGACCCGCCATTCGAAAAGGAAAGCATTCCATAAGAGAAGGGGCAGGAGATTCTAGCGAATGTCTGTCGGCTTTTTGAAATGAACAATGAAGCGTGTATGATCGGGTGACTTCTCCTGATTCGCCATCGGATGGCCGGATTAGTGGATTGGGTGATACCGGTCGTGGAATCTCGGTGGGCTGGCTCGCAAACTTGGGGCCTGCCCCCGAGAAGCCGTGCAGGGGTCTTCCGAGGCGCCCGCCCTCAGAATCTGACGATTCGAGGGGTGGATCTGACGATTGCCTCCAACGAAGCGCAGGAGCCGGATCGGACGATTCAATCATGAGCCTCCTTCAGTTGGCAAGCGACGTTGCGTCCGCGTCCGGTGCGGACCAGTATATGCAAGTCAACCAGCTCGACCAGATGACGAAGAGCCCTGTCCTGGACGATGTTAAGATGACGAACGCACCAACCGCCTGTGGCAGAGGAAGATTATTAGTCGCACTTCTTTCTTCATAATCGGGGCTTCAAACTCTCCCGTTTATCTTCCTGCTGCGTCCCACGCGTCCCTCGCATCCCCTGCGTTATGCATCCGGTAAAAAGCATGCCAGAGTCGCCACAGTAAAGTTTGAATTATGAAGGATGAATTATGAAATCTGAAATGATGCTGCGCGAGCCGTCAGCGGGCGGATGGGTCCGCCGGTCGGCGAGCTCGAGACTCGAAACCCTTCATTCGTCATTCCAAGGTCTTGGGCCTCGGACCCCTTTGTTCCCTTCGTTAACTTCTGTGAGATCAGAGTGCCTGTCCTCCGTCGTCCGTCCTGGCGCTGGCCTTTGGACCTTGGGCTTTGGAGGTCCCTTCAGCCCTCAGCCTTCAGCCTTCAGCCCTCAGCCTTGCCGGACCCAGGGCGTCAGGCCAGAACCTGCTTCAAGGCTTCGATGCAACGGGCGTTCTCCGCCGGGGTCCCAATGGAGATGCGGATGAAGTCAGGAAGCCCATAGCCGGCCATGGGACGCGTGATGACGCCGCGCTTTTGCAACTCATTGAAGACTTTCTGGCCGTCGCCCACTTTCACCAGGAGGAAATTGGCGGCGGATGGCACTGTCTCCAGCTTCAGGCGGTGCAGTTCATTGACAAGAAAAGACATGCCCTGGGCATTGTTGTGCCGGGTGCGTCCGACGTGCTCGATGTCGTCCAGAGCGGCCAGCGCACCGGCCTGGACGAGGGAATTGATGTTGAAGGGTTGCCGGACTTTCTCCAGGGCGGAGATGAGGTCCGGATGGCCGATCCCGTAGCCGAGGCGCAGGCCAGCCAGGCCATAGATCTTGGAGAAGGTGCGCATGAGCAGGAGGTTCGGCTTCATCCCGCTCCGGATCAGCGGCAGCAGATCGACGGCATCATCGAGGAACTCGATGTAGGCCTCATCCATCACCAGGAGCACGTTCGGCGGGACCTCGTTGATCAGGTTCACGACATCCTCGCGCTCAGCGAGAGTGCCCGTGGGGTTGTTGGGATTGGCCACGAAAAGGACCCGCGTGTTCGGCGTGATCGCCCGGAGCATGGCCGGGAGGTCATGCCCATAGTTCTTCGCGGGCACGGTGACGACATTGGCGCCGAACATCTTCGCCATGATCGGATAGATGGCGAAGGAATACTGGGATACGATGACGTCCACGCCGGGCCGCATCAGGGCATGGCCGGTGAACTCGATGATCTCGTTCGAGCCGTTCCCCAGAATGAGGTTGGCGGGCGTGAGCCCGAGTTTATCAGCGAGCCGGTGCTTGAGATGGAAGGCGCTGCCATCCGGATACAGATGCAGCGTCTGGAGGGCTTTCTCCATAGCGGCCAGCGCTGCAGGCGAGGGCCCGAGCGGGTTTTCGTTCGAGGCCAGCTTGATCACGTCCTCGACGGGCAAGCCGAGTTCGCGAGCCACCTCGTCGATGGGCCGGCCGGGCTGATAGACAGGCAGGGTCTGCAGGGCGGGATTCAACGGGAGAGGTGATGACATACCAATGAACGGATCAGAGGGCTTTCAGGATTTTGTTCACGTCCACATGCTCGGCGATGAGGTCGCGGATGATGGAGATCTTTTCGGTGTCATCCGGCCGGGTCTTGACGATCAGATCGTGGACCTTGGAGGCGACAGCGTAGCTGTCATCCTTCGCGAGGAGGACGGGGAAAGGCATGTTCTGAATAATCTTCAGAACACTGGGTCCCGGCCGAAGATTGCCGGTAAGGACGACACCGGCGAGGCGCGGCCCATCCTGCTGCGCGGAAGCACTGGCGGCAGCCAGGATGATGTCCTCCCGATCGCCCGGCGTGATCAGCAGAACGCCGTTCTTGAAGAACGTCATGGCGTTGTGGACCGCCATGGCGCCCACGACGACATCCTCCACGAGATTGTGGATGCGCGGCGAGGCGTTCAACGACTCGGCCTGCAGTTCCTCGCGAATGAGGTTGAGGGTGGGTGCGGAGAGGATGCCCTGGTGAGGGACGACGCCGAGGAGCTCGAGCCCTTTGCGCTTCAGGCCGCGGCGCGCGAAGTCGCTCACGTAATCCACCTTCTCGGGCAGGACCTTGTTCAGGATCACGCCGATGATCTCGACGCCTTCCTTTTCGAACAGGGCCTGGTTGAGCGCGACCTCATCGATCGGCTTGCCGATGCCGCCCTGGGAAACAATCACGACCTTGGCTTTCAGAATCTTGGCCACCTGGGCGTTGGAAAGATCGAAGACCGAACCAACCCCGGCATGGCCGGAACCTTCGCACAGGACGAAATCCTTCTCCCAGGCCACGCGATCGAAGGCCTTCTGAATCTTCTTCACGAGGGCTTCGTTGTTGGAGGATTGGAGGTATTTGCGCGTGAAGTCCGGTTCCACGGCGATGGGGCTCATGTCCACCAGCGGACAGTTCAGCCGGTAGACGCGGTCCATCAGGACGGTGTCCTCGTCAATCTTCTGCTCCTCAATCTCGATGAAGCGCTGGCCCACGGGCTTGATGTAGCCGATGCGGCCGTACTTGGTTTGCAGGGCCGAGAGGAGGCCGAGGGAAGTCGTGGTCTTGCCGTCGTTCTGGCGGGTCGCGGCGATGAAGACCCGAGGGGTGGTGGTGTTCATCGCGCGGGCTCCCCCGGCAGCACTCTGCCGGCTTCCGGGAAGAGGAGCTGATAGGCGATGGATTGCACTCCCACAATCGCGGCCACGCCGAGGATATCGTGGGCGTTCGAACCGCGCGAGACGTCGGCCGCGGGGCGATCCAGGCCGAGCAGAATTTGGCCATACGCATTCGCCCGGGCGACGTGCTGGACGAGCTTGCTGGCGATGTTGCCGGAGTTCAGGTCGGGAAAGATCATGACGTTGGCCTTGCCGGCCACTTTGCTATCGCTGGCCTTGCGGGCGGCGATATCCGGCACCAGGGCGGCATCCACCTGCAGCTCGCCGTCGAAGTCGGCCTCGATCTTCTTTTGCCCGGCCTTTTGCTGAGCCAGGGCGGCGGCGGCCTGGACCTTCGCGATGGAGGGATGAGTGGCGCTGCCTTTGGTGGAATAGGAGAGCAAGGCCACCCGCGGTCGAGTGCCGAGAAGCTGGTGAGCCAATTGCGCGGTGGAGACGGCGATGTCCGCGAGCTGCTCGACGTTGGGATCCGGGATGACGCCGCAGTCCGCCAGGAACATGACGCCATTGTCACCGAAGCGAGTGTCCTCCACCTCCATGATCATGCAGCTCGAAGCCGTGGTGGTCTGCGGGGCGACCTTGATGATTTGAAAGAGGGGTCTCAGCGTGCTGCCGGTGACCTCGCTGGCACCGGAGACAAAACCATCGGCCTGATGCATCGCCACCATCATGGCGCCGTAATAGTTGGTGTTGAGCATGGCCGCGCGGGCTTCCTTCTCCTTGATGCCTTTGGAGCGACGGAGGAGTTCGTAGCGGTGCACGAAATTGTCCAGGTCCTCGCTCTCGGCGGGGTTGATGATCCGGACCCCTTCCAGCGAGACGTTCAATTGGGAGGCTGCTTCCTTGATCTGGGTGCGGTCACCCAAAAGGATAGGGGCGCCCAGGCGCAGCGAATAGAACTGCCGGGCCGCCTGGAGGACGCGAGGCTCCGTGCCTTCCGGGAAGACGACCCGCTTCGGATGCCTCTGCAGCATGTCAATCAGACTGCCAATGAAACGCATGGCGTATTGTCTAACGAAAGGGCATCCGGATAGCAATGCGAATGAAGCGCACGGCGCGTGAAAGACGGGACATTGGCGAGGATTCGAGCAGCGGGGGCGAGCAAAATCGACCCGCGGAAGGCGGCCCGGAGCGACCGGAAGGATTGAAAAGGAAGGTCCGAGCGATCGCGCTAAGCGCAATTTCATTCGCCAGCGGTGTTTTTTTGTGGATATTGCAGGGCTGCTCGTATGGAATTACGAAACAGCACGAAATGATTTGCGCAGAGCTCAAAGCATCGAAAGGCACTAGATAGATGAGTACTACATTGGCGGCAGGGGAAACGAAAGTGACGGAGAAGGATTTGGAGGCGGTGGCGAATCTCAAAGCGTCCGGCCAGAAGATCAAAACCGAACTGGCAAAAGTGATCGTGGGTCAGGAGGCGGTGGTGGACCAGGTGCTCATCTCGATCCTGACGCGGAGCCATGCGTTGCTGGTGGGCGTGCCGGGGCTGGCCAAGACGTTGCTGGTCTCGACCCTCTCCCAGACGTTGCATCTCTCCTTCAAGCGCATTCAGTTCACGCCGGACCTGATGCCAAGCGACATCACCGGGACGGAAGTGATTTACCAGGATCCAGCCACGAATGAGCGGCAGTTTCGATTTTTGAAGGGCCCGATCTTCGCCAACATGATCCTGGCAGACGAAATCAACCGCACGCCACCCAAGACGCAAGCGGCGATGCTGGAGGCGATGCAGGAACGCAAGGTGACCGTCGGCGGAGCCGATTACGCATTGCCGGACCCGTTCTTCGTGCTGGCGACGCAGAATCCCATCGAGCAGGAAGGCACCTACCCGTTGCCCGAGGCGCAATTGGACCGCTTCATGTTCATGATCGTGGTGGATTACCCGAGCAGCGAGGAAGAGCTGCAGATCATGAAGATGGCCACGGGAGTACCCGGAGCGAAGCCGGAAGCGGTGCTGCGAGGTGAGGAGATCGTGAATCTCCAGCAGGTCGTGCGGCGCATGCCGGTGGCGGACCACGTTTACGCCTACGCCGAGAAATTGGTGCGAGTGACACGGCCGAAAGATCCCAGCGCGCTGGACTTCTGCAAGAAGTGGCTCACCTGGGGCGCGGGACCGCGCGCGGGGCTGAGCCTGATCCTGGGAGCCAAGGCGCGCGCCATGCTGCGCGGGCAGACCTATGTGAGCTGCCAGGACGTGGCGGACGTGGCGCTGCCGATCTTCCGGCATCGCATCATCCCCAATTTCGCGGCCCAGAGCGAATCCGTAACCAGCGATGACATCACTCGGAAGATTCTCGAAGCCGTGCCGAAGGATGAGAAGCTGAAATAATGGATAAGCAGCACATCGACGCCTGGCTGGATCCGGCAGCGATTTCCAAAGCGGAAGCGCTTGGCCTGAACGCCCGCTACATTGTGGAGGGCTACATGGCCGGGGAGCACAAGTCGCCGTATCGCGGGTTCGCGATCGAGTTCGCCCAGCATCGCGAGTATTCGCACGGGGACGACACGCGACACCTGGACTGGAAGGTTCTGGGCCGCACGGACCGGTATTACATCAAGCAGTATGAGCAGGAGACTAATTATGTGGCGCACCTGCTCCTGGATGGCAGCGAGTCGATGCGATACGGGTCAGGCAAACTGACGAAGCTGCAGTACGGCAAAGTGATGGCCGCCTGTCTGGCCTACCTGATCCTGAACCAGGGAGACGCGGTCTCGCTGGCGCTGTTCGATAACGCGGTGCGGGATTACACGCCCCGGAGCGACAATAAAGCCACCATCCACAAGCTCATGGGCAAGCTGGCGGCGTTCGAGGGCAAGGAGCAGACGAACATTGGGGCCGTTCTCCATGACATGGCGCTGCAACTGCGGCGCAAGGGTATCGTGATCGTCATCAGCGACTTTTTCGATGACGAAGCCAGGGTGCTGGAAGGCCTGCAACATTTGCGCTTTGGCGGGAACGAAGTGATCGTATTTCACGTGATGGACCCCTACGAGCTGGAATTCCCGTTCACGGGCCTGGTGGAGTTCGAAGGCATGGAGAATCTGCCCAAGATCATGACCCGACCGAGCGAAATCCGGAAAAGCTACCTGAAGGAAGTGGAGGCCTTTCGGACACGCATCCGCGCCGGGTGCGAAAAGAATCAGTGCCATTACCTGCTCGTGAACACGGCGCAACCGCTGCACGAGGTGCTGAGCGGATACCTGGCGTTTCGCTTGAGGACGACATCCAAATAGGCCACCTCGCAGCAATGTCTTTCCTCAACCCCATTATGCTGTTCGGCCTGGCGGCGGTGTCGGTGCCGATCATCATACACCTGCTCAACCGGCGTCGGTTTCAAAAGGTGGTGTGGGCGGCCATGCGGTTCCTCCAAATCAGCGTCGAGAAAAACCAGCGCCGCATGCAGGTGGAGGATTTGATTTTGCTGGCGTTGCGCTGCCTGCTGCTCGCGCTGCTGGCGATTGCGCTGGCGCGGCCCGCGGTGCTTTCGAACAAGGGGGATTACTTCGGCCAGTCCAAGGTGACAGGCGTGGTGATCCTGGATAATTCCTACAGCATGGGGATGAGCGACGGGACTTTGACCCGGTTCGACAAGGCGCGCAAGGCCGGGGAGCAGGTGCTGGACTCGATGCCCGTGGGGTCAGCAACGGCGGTGTTCCTGGCATCGGACATTGCCCAGGGAGTGATTCCGGAACCGACCTTCGACATGAACCTGGCGCGGAAGATTTTGCGCGAAGCTCCGCTGTCCGATCGAGCGAGCGATCTCTACCCGGCGATCGAGAAGGCCGTGGACACGTTAAAAGACCGCCTGGTGATCCGAAAAGAGATCTATCTGATTACCGATGGGCAGGCGAACGGCTGGAAGGAATTGGCCGGGGTGCAAAAGATCCTGGAGCGCTACAAGACACAGATCAAGGTGCACATGATCCTCGTCGGGGAACACGAGGAACACAACCTGGGGGTGAGCGACTTGCGCCTGGCGAGCGGACTGTCCCCGGTAAACCAGCCATTACGGTTTGAGGTAAAGGTGTCGAACTTCGGGAAAGAAGAAGCGCGTGATGTACGGGTGGGGATCAATGTGGACAACGATCCCGCGGGAGATGAATTTACGATTCCCGCGCTGGCCGCCGGAGCCAGCAAGAGCGTGTCCCTCTTCACCAAGCTGCGGACCGAGGGCTTTCACTCCGTGACCGCGCGGATCCCGGAAGATCGGCTGCACGCGGATGACAAACGGACGATCGTGGTGCGCGGGATTAAGGAAGTGCGCGTGTTGCTGGTGGACGGAGAACCTTCCGATGAACCGCGGGCGAGCGAAACCTATTTTCTGCGAAACGCGCTGGTGCCGGTATCCGCGGAGGTGGCAGCCGATTACTTCGTCAAGGCTTCGACCATTACCGCGCCCGAGTTGTCCCAGGCTCGCCTGGACGACTATGACGCCGTGATCCTGGCAAATGTGGCCGACTGTTCCGAGACTGCGCTGAAGGCGATGGAGCAATACCTCCGGCGCGGCGGCGGGCTGATGATTTTCCCCGGCGGCAAGGTGAACGTAACTTTTTACAACGACCAATTGTTCACTCGCCTCAAATTCCTGCCTGCAGCCCTCGGACCGGCCCGCGGAGAGGCCGAGCAGGAAGAGAAGTTTTTTACCTTCCAGGAAAAGGACTACCAGCACCCGGTCGTCGCGATTTGGAACGACCCCGCCTCGGGCACCCTGGGGTCGGCACATTTTTTCCGGGCTTTCGCCCTGCAGGTGCCAGCTATCGCGAAGCAGGAGAGCCAAAAGCCGCAGGACGCCGGCGAGCCGGAGGTGATTCTCAAATATGCGGATGGCCAACCGGCCCTGGTGGAACGCACCTGGGGGTTGGGCAAAGTGGTCTTGTTCAGCAGCACGGCGGACACCGCGTGGAACGACCTCCCGGTGCGGCTTGCGTTCGTGCCCCTGGTCCACCGGGCGCTGGGCTCGATCGTCTCGCGGCAGGACGAAGGGTTGAACATCCGGGTGGGGGCGACTTTCAGCCGAAGGGTTGGCCGGGAGGCGTTGGATAAAGATGTGACGTTTTTCAAGCCCCGGCAGACGGATGCCCTGAATGACCTGCGTCATATTGATATGGTGAATGGCTGGCCCATGGTCATGTATGATCGGACGGACGTGGCCGGCTTGTACGAAGCGAACGTGACTGAGCCCGCGCTTTCGATCAAGTTCGCGGCCCAACCGGAACCCTCGGAATCGAGCCTGGACGAATTGTCCGCCTCGCAGCTCTCGACACTAAAGACCGTGGCCAGCGTGACGCCGTGGTCGCCAAACCTCTCGTTGCGCGGGATGGTGGAGCGCGATCGCACCGGGCTGGAGTTCTGGCTGCCGATCGCAATCCTGGCGCTGTTGATCGGGTTCACCGAAACATTTCTAGGCCAATGGTTTAGCCGATCCAAATGACTGACCTGCTCCTCAAACTTTTGGGCGCAAACGTTGAGAACGGCGTGGCAATTGCCAAGACGTCGCTGGCGTTCCGAGGCGGATTCAGCGTCGGCGGTTACATCCTGCTCGTGCTGGTCTGCGGACTGGCGGTTTATTGGATGTACCGGAACAGCCCCGGGCATTTGGGACCGGTTCGCAAATACACGCTGGCCTTGCTGCGCACCATCTTCCTCGCATTGGTGCTGATGCTGCTCCTGCGACCGGTGCTGGCGTTCACGGTGGAAGGGAGTGTTCGCCGATTGCTGGTGTTGTTGATGGACGGCAGTTCCAGCATGCAGATCAAAGACCCGCGTGTCGATCCGGCTGACCAAAAGCGCGCTGGAATCGCCAGGGGCTTGCTGGATACCGACAAAGGACTCAGCCAAAGCATGGATGCCGGGAAGCTCAAGGAGAACGACCAGATCTCGCGCCTGGAGGTGATGAAGGCGGCGTTCAAGAACCAAAAGCTGAACCTGTTGCCGCGCCTTGACCGCGAATTTGAGTTGGATGCTTTCGCCTTCGCCCAGGGAATCTCGCCGATGGGCGGCCGAAAAACCGACAGCACCAATAACCTGGCGAAAGAGAAGGACAAAAAAATCACGGTGGAGCAATTCCCCTGGGTGGACAGCTTGAGCGCCACGAACCCGGCCACTGCAATCGGAGATGCGATTCGTGAAATCATGAGTCGAAAGCGGGGACAACCGCTCGCGGGCGTTCTGCTTGTGACGGACGGCGCGAACAACAGCGGCAGCCAACCGCGCGAGATGGCCGGCGCGATGCGCCAGGAGGGCTTGCCGCTTTACGTGTATGGGGTGGGGATTACACGGCCGCGCGATATCATCATGGGCACTGTGTTCGCGCCCGAGGTCAGTTTTGTGAAGGATGAGGTTTCCATCACGGTGCGGGTACGTTCCCAGGGATTGGCCAATGAGAACGCGGAGGTCGTGCTCAAGCTGGACGGGCAGCAAGTGGCAAGCAAGCCGATCACGTTCACCGGCGACGGGGAACAGGTGGTGCCGCTTAAATTCGTGCCCATGCGCGCCGGCGAGTTCGATTTGCAGGCTTCCGTTGAACCGCGTGCGGACGAGACGGTCAAAGATAACAACTCCTCACTCCCGCAACGGCTCAAGGTGATCGATGCCAAAATCAAGGTGCTGCTGGTGGAGCAATCTCCACGCTGGGAATACCGCTACCTGCAGGCCATGCTGCTGCGCGATCGGCGCGTGGATTTGAAATGCCTGCTCATGGATGGAGACATCGCGATCACCCGTGGGGAGAATTCTCCTTATATCCATCAGTTCCCGTCAAAGAAGGAAGATCTCTACAAGTATGATTTGGTGGTGTTTGGCGACGTGGATCCGAAGACAATGACGGTAGGCCAACTGGAGAACCTGAATGAATTTGTTTCCAGGTTTGGAGGCGCGCTGGTGATGGTGGCCGGCAAGCGTTTCTCCCCCGCCGCCTACCGGCGGACGGTGCTGGAGAAGATGTTGCCAGTGGAATTCGAGGGCGGAGGCGTCGAGTCCGTGGCGGAGGCGGTGGCCGACAAGCCGGTGCGGCTGGAATTGACGGCTGCGGGACGAAATAGTCCAATGCTGCGGCTTTCGGACAAGGAGGAGGAAAGCGCGGCCTTGTGGAAACAACTGCCACCGGTTTACTGGGTGGCAAAGGTTTCACGGCCCAAACCGGCCGCCGAGGTGCTCCTGGTGGATCCCGACCCGGCGCGGGAATCCCGCTTTGGCAAGATGCCGGTGATCGCGGTGCAGAAGTACGGGTTGGGCCAGGTGATGTTCGTGGGCACTGACAATACGTGGCGTTGGCGCAAGAACGCGGGTGACCTTTATTATACGGCGCTGTGGGGGCAGATCGCGCAGCGCGTTTCCCTGCAGCATCTGCTGGGCGTTTCCAAAAAGACGCAACTCAGCACCGATCGCCAGAACTACCTGACGGGGGACCGAATTTCCATTTACGCGCGGCTTTACGCCGATGGGTTCGATCCTATTGTGGATCCGGTCGTCAAAGGGGTTTACGGCCTCGCGAATGGCCAGGGAACAAAAGCAGAAGTGATGTTGCGCCCAATCCCCGAACAGCTCGGTCTCTACCGGGCGGAGTTCGTGGCTCCCACTCCGGGGATTTATCAGTTCTTCGTGGAACAGGATTTGAACGTGCCGCTGGAATTCAATGTGACCGAACCCAAATTCGAACTAGGCGAAACGGCGATGAACGAGGGCCTGCTGCGCGAACTGACCCAACTGACCGGGGGGGCATTCTTCCGGGAGGAGGACTTGAACAAGCTTCCCGAAACAATCCGCAGCAAGACGGAACGCGTGCGCTCACCGCTGGAAGTGGAACTGTGGGCGTCGCCGCTTTTTTACATCCTGATGCTCCTGGTGGTAACCGCTGAGTGGGTGCTGCGAAAACTCTCCTTTTTGAAGTAGGTATGCCAGAGACCACTCTCCAACCTCAAGCCGCAGCGGTGCAGCCAAGCAGTTTCATCCAGGCGAAGATCGATGCAATCCGACGCAAGCAGCTCGCGGTTTCCATTTTCACCGGGGCGGCGATGGCGCTGGCAGTGGGTGTTGAGCTGCTGGCCCTGGCGCTTTTTTTGGATTGGTGGCTCGAGTTGCCATGGGGCCTGCGCCTGGTTTCATTACTGATCCAGGCTGGAGTCCTTGGCTATATTCTTTGGCGGTTTATTCTGGAGCCGATTCTGGATCAACCGGATGACGATGAACTTGCCTTGCTGGTGGAGAAGGCCCGACCCGAGTTCCGCAGCCGCCTCATCGCCGCGCTCCAACTCACCCGGCCAAATGGCATCCCCCCCGGAGCCTCCCCTGCCCTGGTCGATGCCATGGTGGAGGAGACGGAGGCGGTAGCGGCACCCATCAACTTCAACGCAATCATCTCGACGGATCGATTGGTCAAGCTGGGCGCGCTGGCGGTGATCGTTACCCTGCTGGGCGTGGCCGGCCTGGTGACGGGCAAATGGACCGTCACCGATCTACTGAAACGGGCGTTTCTGAGCCGAATTCCGGTGCCCCGGAAAACGCGCGTCGTGGTGCCGGAGGGCGACAAGGTTGTGGGCCGCGGCGACAATGTGAGGCTGGAGGCTTTTGCCGAGGGGGTGCTGCCCACAGCCGGACGCGTGGAAGTGAAATATCGCAGCCGCCGTCTCCAGGAATATGCGCTGGAGCAGAACCGGGACGACAAGCGCCACTTCGCCAAGACCCTCGATAACGTCCAGGACTCGTTCACCTATATTATTTACCTGAACGACGGCCAGAGCCAGTCCTTCGATGTTAAAGCGATCCCTCGTCCCACCGTCTCCACGGTGGATTGCACACAGGAATTCCCGCCTTACACCAATCTCAAGCCCGTGCGCCGTTCCCTGGGCGATCTCACGCTGCTGGCGGGAAGCAAGCTGCGGCTGAAGATCCTTGCGACCAAAGACCTGAAAGCCGCGGCAATTTCATTCGTGGGGGTGGAACAGATCATCCCGTTGCAGGTGAACCAGCAAAATGCGCGGGAGCTCACCGGGGAGTTCTCTGTGCCCGCGAAAGGCCTCACTGGATTCACGATCCAGATGCTGGACACGGAAAACATGGAATCGCGCGACACGGCCGTCTACCGGGTAGACATCCTCCCCGATAAGGCGCCGGTCGCCCGAATTACTTACCCTGACCGGAAAGAAGAACTCATCACCTCCATCGCCACGATGATCATCGGGATCGATGCCTCGGATGATTTCGAGATTTCCAAGCTGCGGCTGAAGTACAAGGTGGAGAATGTGGATGCAGGCGCAGAACGATCCATTGAACTGGATCTGGAAGGAACAAAACCCGCAAAACTTCGCCGACGCCACGAGTGGAAAATCGGCGAGTTTGCTCCGCCCCTGACCGAGGGCAACCGGATCGAGTATTGGATCGAGGTGGAGGACAATAACAATGTGACCGGCCCGGGCATCGGCTCAAGCGAACATCAGTTGGCTAAAGTAGTTAGCGAAAGTGAGAAGCGCGCGGACCTGTTGAACCGGGCTGGTGATTACCTCGGGAGCATCAATGACGTAGCCACGGACCAGGAGAAGTTGAACAAGGGGCTGGGCACCATCATCCGCGAAAAGAGCGGGATGAAATAGACGGCAGAGGGCAGTTCCGGTTAGCCAAGCCGTTTGCAGGCTTTCTTAATATCCCAGCCTGTTTTCTCCAAAGCCGCTCGCGCCGTTCCGTAATCCACCCCAGCGAGTTCCACCACGATGCGCGCCGCACGGTCCTTGAGCTTCTCATTGGAAGCTTTCACATCGACCATGAGGTTACTGAGCACCTTGCCGACCCTGACCATGGCGAGGGTGGTAAACATGTTGAGGATCAGTTTGGTGGCTGTGCCTGATTTCAGGCGCGTGGAGCCTGTCAGAATTTCGGGACCAACATCCACCGGGATGATCCGGTGCGGCATTTCCCCCGGGGGTGGCACCAAATTCGGGTTGAAGCAGAGCAACACCGACTTGGCGCCCCGTTTCTTTGCGGCCCGGAGGGCACCCCAAACGAATGGAGTTCGGCCACTCGCAGCGATACCGATGACGACGTCCTGCTTGCGCACCCCGCGCGATTCGATTGCCTTTGCACCGGCAACGGGATCGTCTTCCGCACCTTCAACAGCCTGCCAGAGCGCGTGCTGCCCTCCCGCAATGATGCCCTGCACCAGATCAGGCTCAGTGCGAAAAGTGGGGGGGCATTCGCTCGCATCCAGCACGCCCAACCGTCCGCTGGTGCCCGCGCCGACGTAGAACAGGCGTCCTCCGCCATGAAATGCCGCGACAATCCAACGGATCACCTGCTCGATTTCCTTGGCGTGCTTCCGGATGGCTTGGGGAATTCGCTCATCCTCATCGAGCATCAATTCAATGGCCTTCGAGACAGCCATTTTATCGAGCGCCATCGAGCGAGGATTACGTTGCTCGGTCGGGGAGAGTAGCAGGTGGCGGAGGGGTGACTCAGAGGCGGGGGTAGTCCCCGGCGATGGGGCAGCTGCTTCACCGGTGAATCTTCGTTGAGTGGTTTCCGGCCGACCGTTGAATTGGAACCCTGGATTTTTTGCGGAGACAAGCCCCTTGGCCAACTCCACTGCGCCCCACGCGCTTTCGCGATTGGACGGGCTGAAGCGAGAATTCTTCCACAGGCCCTTGATGAGCTGCCGGACCTGACTGGCAAATCCGGGCTGCTTTTGTAACACGCTGCCGGAGAAAACAAATTCAACCGGCTCCCGCGCGGCGACTAATCGACGTGCGCAGTCAGCGGCATCCCTGGCCAGGCTATGCGCTGCACCTTTGAGGATGTCCCTGGAAATCCGGTCACTCTGGGCGGCGCCAGCGAAGACCTCCGTGGCAAGAGCCGCGATCCGGTTTTTCGGAGCGGTTTGGATCCAAGCGATGAGATCATCCGGCTCATTCAACAAGAGCGCCCGAAGAATTCGTTCTCCCAGGGTTGGCCAGACTCCATCCCGGTCGAAATAATACACCACGGCCTTGAGGGCGCGGAGACCGATTTCAAAGCCGCTCCCTTTATCACCAAGAATATGCCCCCACCCTCCCACCTTCACGGATTCGCCGGTGGGGGTTCGCCCGTAGCAGCAGGAACCGGTACCGCTCAGGAGGAGGACTCGACAAACCGAAGCAGAACCGGGCGCGGCCATCAGGGCCGTTTCCAAGTCGTTGGTGGCATAGTTGGGAACGCCTGGCCATGCGCCCGCCGCAGCACGCCCGAGCCGAGCCCGATCGGCTGTGGTGCGCGCGCCTGCAAACCCAAGAGCGAGCGCGGTGGGTTGAGGAAATTGAACGGCCAACTCTTTGAGAAGGCGGCGCAATTGTCGGTCGCTGATGAGCCTGAAGTTTGCAGGTCCCGCCTCCAGCCGTTTGACTAAATGGCCTTTGTCATCCGCAAGAAGAGCGACGGTATGGGTGCCACCCGCCTCAATTCCCAGGTAAAGGGACTTCACTTTTTCATGGCCCCTTCAAGATAGAGCCGCACGATCCGCTCGGCCGTTCCCCGATTTAAAGCTTTCATCTTGCGATTGATCAACGCGCCCATCACATAAATATTCATCAAGCCATAAAAGCCCATGGCCAAATCAGGGCTGGTAAAAGAAGTGTCCAGGCGACCTGCGCTCATTTCCCGTTGGATGAGCCCTTGCACAAACAGGTAATGAGTGAACCCTTTTTTTAGGAAGTCGATCTGCTCGGGGACCTCGCCCGGCGCGGCGAACGCAGTGGCAAACGAGAGCCGCAACAGATCGCGATTGCGCGGCAGGAACTCGAAAAGCGCCGCCAGGATTTCAATGAGCTTATCCTGAAAATCCTCGGCTCCGGCCGCAGCCTTTTGCATGAGGTGAAACCGCTCCTCGTGGGCACGGTCGACCAACGCCTGGTAAAGTCCCGCCTTGCTCTTGAAGTAATAGTAAAGGGTCGGCTTGGTAACCTTGGCATCGTCCACAATGTCCTGAACCGATACGCCGGCGTAGCCCGCGTGGGCAAATCTCTTTAACGCCACGTGCAGAATCCGCAAGCGGGTTTCCGAATCTCGTTTTTCCATTACAAGGGTGACTGCCCGCCTGGGATTTTGCCTGGATTCCGCAGCGGGCTAGTGGTAAGGGCTACTTTAAACTGGCTTCCCAGAAATTAACAAGCCCAATTCCGTCGGCGCACGTCACAGTTGCTTTCCCGGCCGAATGTTGAAGAATGGAGCCATGACAAACGGTTCTGCGCCGGCCTTCGTGGCTGCACCGCCGCTCGTCCGCGAAGAGGCGAGCTCGGTGTTTCCGATCTATTTCTATTTGCTGGTCTGTGGCGCGGCCTGCATTCCGCTGGGGGTGCTCTGGGATATCTCGTGGCACTCCACTATTGGGCGTGACACCTTTTGGACCCCGGCTCATCTGCTAACCTACATGGGTGGTCTAATCCCTGGGCTTACGTGCGGGTGGCTGGCGCTAAAAACTCATTTCTTCGGTTCGATCGAGGAGCGGGCGGCCGCGGTCACCTTTTGGGGTTTTCGTGCTCCGCTCGGTTGCTGGGTGGCCATCTGGGGAACGTTTATGATGCTGCTCTCGGCTCCGTTTGATAATTGGTGGCACGACGCCTACGGACTGGACGTGCAGATCCTCAGCCCGCCCCACACCCTGTTGGCAGCCGGGATGTTCGCCGTGAATGTGGGAGTGCTGCTGCTCATGCTTTCGCTTCAGAATCGCTCCGGGCTGGAGAGCGCCAGGGCGCGGTGGATGTTCACTTTCACGGCGGGGGTTTTGTTGCTCATGGCGGCGATATTCGTGACCGAGGAGACGTATCCAAATCAGCAGCACTCAAGCACTTTTTATCTACACTGCGCTGTCCCCTTCCCCCTGTATCTGATCGCCGGCGCGCGCGCTTCCAAAATGCGTTGGCCAGCCACCACCATAGCTGGCGTTTACATGGGGTTGACGCTCGTTATGACGTGGTTGTTGCCGTTGTTCCCCGCGGAACCGAAACTCGCTCCCATTTACAATCCTCTCACGCATATGGCACCGCCGCCTTTCCCGCTGCTTCTGATCGTGCCAGCCCTGGGCTTGGACCTGCTCCTCCGCCGTTTCAGCCAGACCAACGGTTGGTGGCGCGATACGTTGTTAGCCATTCCTCTCGCGCTTGTCTTCATGGGCACTTTCGCGGTTGTGCAATGGCATTTCTCCAAATTCCTCTTGAGCCCCGAGGCTGACAACTGGTTCTTCGCCGGCAACCGGTATTGGTGGTATTTCTCGCAGCCGGGCGATTGGATGCATGAGTTTTGGTTTAACAACCGCATTCCCAAAACCCCGCTCGATCCACCGACTTTCCTGCGTGCCCTCCTGCTCACTTTCATCTCGGCCCGGATCGGTCTTTCCTTCGGCCGCTGGATGGGCACGGTGCGACGATGAATCGCCCAGGCAAAAGGCACATTGGGGCTTGCGAGGTGAAGCTTTGGGCCGTGAAAGTCGCGCTCCTTGTTCTCAGCATTTGGGTCCTTCCTGGGAAAAGCGATGCCCACATCGGCAGCCCGAACGTCGTTTATGAAGGCTTGGCTGGCCCGTACCACGTCCGTGTGATCGTTCGGCCCCCCGGCGTCATTCCTGGTCTGGCCGACATCAATGTGCGTGTCCTCTCCGGCGAACCTTCCAAGGTCACGGTCCTGCCTGTCCGATCGGACGTTGGTAAAAGCCTCGCGCCAACGCCTGACGACGCAAAGCCCGTCCGGGGCGATCCCAATCTTTATTCGGCGCAACTCTGGCTCATGACGTCGGGCGCTTACAGCATCATTGTCCACCTCACGGGACCACAGGGTGAAGGCCGGACCGTGGTGCCGGTAAATTCCGTGGCCACCACTCGCCTGCCTATGCCCAAATGGCTTGGCGGTGCACTGCTGGTCATCGCGTCCGGATTGTTCCTCGCGCTGGTCACGCTCGTCGGCGCTGCCGCGAGGGAAAGCGCGCTCCTGCCCGGCGAACCGCCAACACGACGGCATAGGCTCCGCGGGGCGATTGCGATGATTTTGGCTTTTGTCATTTTGGCCGCCGGGCTTTACGGAGGCCGGAAATGGTGGAATAAGGTCGATACAAATTATCGGACGAACAAGATGTACCGTCCCGAGCCACTGCTCGCCACTCTTGGAACAAACGACCACCAGACCATCCTGACGGTGAAAATCGGCGATTCGAAGCGGCGCGGCGGGTCGCTGATCCCCGACCATGGAAAACTCATGCATCTCTTTGTAATCAGCCGAGACATGCAGGCCTTCGCGCACCTCCATCCCGTGCTGGTAAAAACCAAACATGCTTTCGAATCCGCCCTCCCAAGTCTGCCGGCCGGAAAATACTCTCTCTACGCGGACGTCACCCTGGAAACCGGTTTTGCTCAAACGTTAACGGCGGATTTGGATTTACCAAACACTGAGATACGCCCATCGGTCCTGGCCGATCCTGACGACTCCTGGCGCGTGGTTTCACAGGCGGCTGCGCCCTCGTCGCCCATGGGGAGCGCCCAGTCATTCTCCCTCGCGCAGGATCTAACCATGCTCTGGGCTCAGCCCCACCCTCTCCGTACAGGTCGGGAATCCACGCTCCAATTCCGCGTGCTCGACGCCGCAGGCAAGCCCGCTGTTCTGGAGCCTTACCTTGGCATGCAAGCCCACGCGGTTCTGCGCCATGAGGATGGCTCCGTCTTCACTCACATCCACCCGTTCGGCACCATCTCCATGGCCAGCCAGCAGCTTTTCGTCAAACGTGAGCAGGCGATCGCTCCAAACCGCAAGACCCTGGACGTCGTCTGCGGCGCGCCCTCCCCGGACGACCGAATCGCCTTCCCCTATGAATTCCCCAAACCCGGCCGCTACCGTGTCTGGGTCCAAGTCAAGCGACAGAACGAAATCCTCACAGGCTGCTTCGACACTCAGGTGCTGGGACCCGGTTAGGAAAGCCTCTCCTGCGATTCGCCACATTTGTCTTGCCGAATCGTCCGCAAAATCGTAGGAATGCCGGTGAGCGTCGGTTCGTATGCCTAATTCCGTACCTAGATCCAAACAGAGCCCGAAGATTTCTCATCCAATCGGCAGGTTTTTCCTACCGGTAGATGCGGCCAATCTCCGTCGCGCCATTTCGCGGCCCCGAATGCGTTTCGGTGAGGCCAACGTCTTGATTGTTGCTATCAGGCAAAGGGCGAAACCCAAGCAGCCTGCCCATTTTGGCTTGGCCGGATTCCATTTGAATTGAATCGCCTACGGCGAGCTTCATTTCCCCGCGCTCCAACCTCCATCGATGATAAATGCTGTCCCTGTCACGAATGCGGACTCATCGCTCGCCAAATAGAGCGCAGCGGACGCTATTTCCTCTGGCCGGGCCATGCGGCCAATTGCTTGAGTGGATGCCATCTCCTGGTAGGCTTTTTCGGGGTCTGGGTATTCCTTCAGCCGGGCAGACACGAATGGGGTTTCGACTCGCCCCGGACAGATGCAGTTCACCCGAATTCCGGCGCGGGCATGGTCGAGTGCCATGGCTTTCGTCAGTCCGACGACCGCAAATTTGGTAGTGCAGTAGGCGAGCCGATCCCGGATTCCGACCACTCCGCCGATGGAAGCCAGGTTAATAATATTCCCCGACTTCCGTTCCAACATTCCTGGGACAAAAACTTTGGACATGTTGAAGACACCTCGCACATTCACGCCGTAAAGCCGATCCAAATCAGCCCCTGCGGTTTGCAGCAAAGTGCCGACATGGCCAATTCCGGCGTTATTTACGAGCAAATCCAATCGGCCTTTGGTCTTTTGGACATGCTCTGCGCCGGAGGCGCAAGCCTTTTCATCGGCTACATCTATGCGCACAAAGTCGGCCGAACCGCCGCTCCTCGTGATGGTGTTGACCGTAATCTCGCCAGCTTTCTCCTCCCGGTCCGCCACATAAACGAACGCACCCGCTTCGGCGAACTTTACGGCGATGGATTGTCCGATCCCCGATCCGGCCCCGGTCACCAGCGCGATTTTATTCCCCAGGCTTAGCATCAGGACTAGTCTACCGGCATATTGACTGGCTGAGGTTTATTGAGGTCCGGCGGTGCTTTCATAAAAAGCGCGGACAGGGTTGCGGGAATAAAGAGAAGCCCCACATAGAGCAGGGTTCGTTGAAAATTCCCGCCGGCCGTGATATCACCAGAGAAAATCGTGCCAACGGCAGCCGCGACTCTCCCGATGTTGTAGCAAAACCCCGCGCCAGTCGTCCGCAGCAGGGTGGGAAAGAGGGGCGGGAGAAACATCGTGAAGAGCCCGAAGACCCCCGACCAAAAGCCAATCGCGGGAAACCAAATCCGGGAGAGATCCGTATATTGGTGATGGGGAATAAACGTGAGGAGGAACGTGACCAGGAAACCGGCGAACATGAACGCGATGGCCAGGCGGTAACCTATCCACCGCGCGAGCGCCCCAGCAGCAAAGTTGCCGATTATCGAAACAGCGATCACCAGAAAGAACGTGTGAGCGACCAGCTCGCGCTTTGCCGCCATCGTCCACTGCGCGAGTTCCGGCAGGTTCATCAAATGCTGCGGGTGCCAAAACATGAACGCCCACCATCCTGTGAGGGATGTCGCGCATACGAAAATCGTTAATATAGTGGTTCTTCGAACCGAGCCACGGAACAGATCGCTCACCGGCGGGTTACGATGAGCAGCCGCCTTTTTGGCTGCATGCCACTCCGCTGGCTCCGGGACGTGCGAACGAATCCAGAAGACCAGCAAGGCCGGGACAATCCCAACCAGGAAGACGGTCTTCTCAGGCAGACCTTTCATCGCCAGCGCAGTGACACAGGCGAGCAACACTCCCAGGTTCACCCCCATTTGCAGGACGGCTGCAATCCAGGGCCGCCACCGCCGAGGCCACGTCTCCGAAAGCAGCGCCGAACCAACCGCCCACTCCCCCCCAATACCAAGAGCGGAGAGAAATCGGAAAATGAGCAAGTGCCACCATTCGTGAGCGAAAAACGAAAGCCCGGTAAATAGCGCGTAGGTCAGGATCGTCAAGCTGAGCGTCCGGCTGCGACCAATGATGTCCCCTACCCTGCCAAAAAAGCTGCCGCCCAGGGCCCATCCAATCAGAAAAGCGGCCTGGATCCACGAACTCTTTTGTTTCACGGCCAGGTCCGATGTCGACGCCGCATGCACCAGTTGCATCACGAATGGGGCCGCGACCAGTGTATAAAGGTGCATGTCCAACCCGTCAAAAAGCCAGCCGAGCCAGGCTGCAATGCCGGATTTCCATTGGTGGGGTGACAGGTCGCGTAGATGCCGCACCTCGGCAGGCACCGGGGCTTCGCGCGACATCGCAGTCATCTTCGGGGTCACTCGGCCTTTGTACTTGGCTGCCGGCATTTGGGCCAGAGGAAATTCGGACATCGTGCCAGAATCTCGCGGTACGAGCCACAAGTCCGCATGCGACTCTGCCGGACTTGTCCGAGCAATAATATTGCGAACCACGCACGGATCGAGGATAGGGTTAAGGATGCATGCGAGACTAAAGCAACATTTAGAAGCCCAGCTGGAGGACATCAGGACCGGCGGACTGTTCAAAAAGGAACGTGTCATCACGACGCCGCAGGACGCTCACATCAGGGTCGCGAACGGCCAACCCGTCCTGAACATGTGCGCCAACAATTATCTCGGGTTGGCAGAACATCCAGAGGTGATAGCTGCAGCCCATCAAGCCCTGGACCATTGGGGCTATGGCCTCTCCTCAGTCCGCTTCATCTGCGGCACCCAGCAAATACACAAGGATTTGGAGCGCCGCCTTTCCGAATTCCTTGGCACGGAAGACACCATCCTCTATTCCTCCTGCTGGGATGCGAACGGCGGCCTGTTCGAAACAATCCTTGGCCCTGAAGATGCCGTGATTTCCGACGAGTTGAATCATGCGAGCATCATCGATGGTGTCCGGCTCTGCAAGGCGCAACGGTTCCGTTACTTGAACAACAACATGGAGGACCTTGAAACCAAGCTCAAGGAAGCAGCCTCAGCTCGGTTCCGGCTCATTGTCACAGACGGTGTCTTCTCAATGGACGGATTCATCGCGAACCTTCCGGCCATCTGTGATCTGGGCAAAAAATATGACGCTCTGGTGATGGTCGACGACTCGCACGCAGTGGGTTTTATGGGCAAGCACGGGCGCGGCACCCATGAGTATCACGACGTCATGGGGCGTATCGACATCATCACTGGGACCCTCGGCAAAGCGCTCGGTGGCGCGAGTGGCGGCTACACCAGCGGACGCAAGGAAATCATCGACATGCTTCGACAGCGATCCCGGCCGTACCTGTTTAGCAACTCGGTGGCACCGCCCATCGCTGCGACCACGCTCAAGGTGCTCGATCTCTTAACCGAATCCACTGCCCTTCGTGACAAATTGGAAGAGAATACGAGACTGTTTCGAGACGGCATGGAAAAGCTCGGGTTTAACATCCTGCCAGGCACCCACCCGATCGCGCCTATCATGCTCGGCGATGCCGCGCTGGCGAACCGCTTTGCCGATGCGATGCTCGATCAAGGCGTGTATGTGATTGGCTTCTCCTACCCGGTTGTTCCCAAAGGCAAGGCCCGGATCAGGACCCAGATCTCCGCAGCCCATTCTACCCAGGACCTTGAATTCGCCATGACAAAATTCGCCCGGGTGAAAAAGGAGCTAGGGCTCTAAGGCAGAAGTCTCAACCGATATGCCTGGATATTGGTGGAAGGGGTCAGCGGTGCTGAAAATTGAGCCGGCACAGTGCTGTTCGTTACCGCCCCGACGCTGGACCAGTTTGAGAAGGTGCTGGAAGCCTCAATGCTGTATCGCTTCCCGGGCGTCCCATTCAAGTTCAGCACAAATGCACCGTTCGTCCAGCGGCCCCCGACAATCGACGGACGGACGGTCAACTCTGCGGGTTGGCTGACGGCAACCCCCGCGCTATTACCGACCGATACGGAATAATTTCCCCCATTCGTATATTGCACGGCGGCCAGTGTAAGATTTGAACCGGTAGCGCCGCTCATGTCGCTGCCATTAAAGCGCCATTGATAGGTAAGAGGGGCTGATCCGGAGACGCCCACCGTGAAAAAGCCGTTGCTCCCGGGATTCACGATGATCGCCTGAGGTTGGGCGAGGAACGTGGGGGCTATCCGGACCGTGAGCACCGCCGTCAGGCTCGTGACCGATCCCGAGGTATTCGAGACCACGGCAAAGTAAGCTCCTTCATTCGTGGCGCGCGCGTTAACGAACGCCAAGCTATTGTTAGTCGCGCCGGGCATCGAACCGCCATTAAAAAACCATTGGTAACGTAATGGCCCCTGCCCAGCCGCTGTCACGTTGAATGAACCGCTCCCGCCCTGGTTCACGATCTGGCTCTGGGGTTGCGCTGTGATCTTCGGGTTGGGGTTGGACAGATCGAGAGTGAAGACGATCGGGCCGGCACTGGAACTGTTGTAGCCGTCCACCGCGATGTTGTAGAGAGTTCCGCCAACCGCGTTGAAGGCCAAGCCGCTCTGCAACGTGGAGTCGCTTGCGTCGTCATTGCTGGCCACGTACACAAGGCCATCTACGGCCGTGCCCGTGTAAACGGCGAGCACGGTGTCGAATCCGCTGCCGAACGTGTCCATCGAAACCTGCCCCGAGGCCGGCGCCAGCCAACTGATCCAGCCTGAATGAGTCCCACCTTTCCCATCGTGTTTCGGCTCGCCTGGCTCCTGAGTAAACGTGCTGCTGTTGCCCGTGGCGCGGTTCGTGTATCCGGAAAGCACACCTCTTTCCGCAAAATTGTTGGTGAATCCGGGTGCCGGCACTCCCACCGTTACGGTCACAGGGGCCGCGAATGCGGTGGCGCCCCGCGCGTCCGTGGCACTGGCGGAAAACGTATAACTACCCGCAGGCAGATTGGACTGCGCCAATGAATAAGGCGCCGTAGTGCGAAAACCCAACAGATTTGTCCCGGCAAAAAACTGCACCTGGACAATCCCATCGCTATCGATAGCGGATACGGCCAGGTTCACTGTCGCCGGGGCGAAGAAGAACCCCCCGTTCGTGGGTGAGATGAAGTTTACCGTGGGCGGGGAGTTCAGGACGATACTTACTGGGGCCGAAATGCTGGTCGCGCCCAAATTATCGTAAGCGATTGCCGTCAGGGATTGGGTGCCAGCCACCGCATTCGTCCAGGTAATCACGTAAGGCGTGGATAAAGTCTCGCCAATTTTATTGGTGCCACCATAGTAGAATTCCACCTTGGCCACCGACCCATCCCCATCCGAGGCGGTAGCCCCAATGGACAGGTTCACAGGTGTAGTCAACACCGTCCCAGTGAGCGGATTGGTGATCGTTACTGATGGTGCTTGGTTGTCGTTATCAATGATCGCAACGGTCGCGGAGGCGGGATTCCCAATCGCATAGGTAGAGCCAGGCGCGATCGTAACAATGACGGTTTCGTTGGACTCCAAAAGCACATCGTCCAGTGGACTGACAACTAGATTGGCGGAAACCGATCCCGCAGGGATCGTGACGGGGCCGGAAAGGGCGGTGTAGTCCGACCCCGGCGTAGCGGAGCCTCCAACCGTGAAATTGACAGTTAAAGCGATGCCGGTATTCCCCGTCCGAGAGATGGTAAACGCACCGGTATTGGCGCCCGCCTCGGCAGCCGTAGGGTCCGAAGCGGTGATGGTGACGGTGGGCGGGATGGTCACGATCAGTGTCGCCACCGCACTGGTGATGGAGCCCACGTTGTTCGCCACTGAAACGGAGTAACCACCGGCATTCGTGGGTTGGACGTTCAACAGGCTCAACGCCGGGTTGGTCGCGCCTGTTAGTGCTGAACCGTTAAACCGCCACTGATAGCGAAGCGGCGCGGTCCCAAGGGCGCTGGCGCTGAACAGGACATCGGATCCAACGAACACGTTCGTGCTTTGCGGTTGACTGGTGATCACAGGCGCGGCGTTGAGGGTTAACGAGGCGGGAGAACTGGTTACTGCGCCGAACACGTTGGTAATCACGACAAAATAATTTCCTTCGCTGATGGGCTGCAGATTAGTCAAAACCACCGAGGCGCCTATCTGGCCTGCAAGCAATCCGCCATCCTTGTACCATTGGTAGGACAGTGGAGCCAGACCCTGCACGGTGACCCCAAAATATGTCCTACCGCCGTTTGGAGCCACCGCCGGCATGGGTTGCTGAACAATCACTGGCGGAAGCTGCACCGTCAGGGTAGTGGCGCTCGCGGATGATCCGTCGGCATTGCTCACCAGCACTTGGTAAACCCCGGCATTGGTGGCCTGCACGGCATTGATAGCCAGGGAGGCATTGGTCGCGCCAGCGATCAGGAAGCCGTTCACTCGCCATTGATAAACCAGGTTGACCCCGCTGGCAGAAACGGTAAGCGTCGCACTCGCCCCAAGGGCGACCGTCTGAGGGCCGGTGAGGCTATTTATCACCGGGGGCGCGCCCGCAGGTGGGTTGCTGCCCGAACCGGGCGTCGCTACGCCCGCGATCCAGTTTACGGGATCGTTGCCATATTCCCAGGCCGTACGGCGCTGCAAGGAATTACCACTCCCATCAGCTACAGCAGGCCACGGAATGCTATCTGCATACTTGACCCGATCGGCGATATAATACGGTACAAACCCCTGCTCGGCGAGTCCAACAGCCACCGGTGCGTCAGGGCGAACCAGCTCCACGCTATCGCTGCTATTATCCAACTTGCCGAGGAGCGGTCCTAGAATCGCAACCCCCGGGGGCACGTCAAAACGTGTGCGAAAGGAGGAGAGCTGGGCGGCATTGGTTGCCGGATCGAATCCTACCACTACCAAAAACCCACCTGCCGGAATCGTCAGCCCCGGCGGGAAGTCGAAATCCACGGCGTCGCGCAACTTCCAATGGTTTGTTGGAAACGCGGGATCGTAAAGGGCCACAGCATTCGTGGAGAAGTTGTAAAGCTCCACGAACTCGTCCTGCGTATTGTCGTTGGTCACACCTGCAAGGACAATTTCTGGCGGGTGATATTGGATTTCGTTGATTACCACCGGTCCAACCTCCGGATAGGCATTGGCCAACCCGCTCCCGGCACGGAACTGCGCAAGGCTGGCAGGGGCGTCCACGCCGAAGGTTCGGTGACTCAAGGTGGTGAAATCGCTTCCTACGCTCGTCTGATACGCCCCAAACGAGGCGCCGTTCGCGGATGCTCCGAACTTCACGCCTGTCCGATAACCAGTCAGATTGCCGAGTAGATCCGCCGTGAACAGGTATAATTCCTCACCATGCGCGGAGCTGAGTGCGAAGCTGGGTGGAATGCCCTGGTTTGGATTCAACTGGTACTCGTAAAACACCTGGTATCCGCCCGGCTGAATGATCGTGCCATCCGGGATGCGAAACCGAAATGGATCAGACCGCTTATCCGTCAGGAACCAGCCGCTCAGGTCAATCGAGGATTGTGTGATATTATGCAACTCCACCGCGTCTTCCAAAGGATCCGTGCTGTGCGCCAGAGCCTCGTTGATCACCACGCTCAGAAGCTGCCGGATGTTGCTCTCGCCTGGACTGGCTGTGCCCGGGAAAGCAACGATGTTCGTCGCCCCATCGGGAAAGCGCCCTTCGGACAAATCGGTGGTCTGCGGTCCGAAGGTAATTCCATCGATCAGGATCCCGGCACCCGTGAAGATGCCGAGCTGTTCTCCGAGCGTACCATCGAGTTTGAAGTTCACATGGTTCGCCCCTTTGAAGCTTGAGGGGTTGTCTGCTTCAAATCTTAGGAACCCATCCTCGCCGCCGCCGATGAATGACAGATCCGGAATTCTCGACTGGGAACGGATGTTCAAGTTGTCAGTCAGGTACAGTCCACCCAGGCTCACGGGATTATTGTTCGGGTTATAGAGCTCGAACCAATCGCTCCCGCTCGCGGGGGCTGCCATCCACTCATTCACCTTAAGGTTCCGGCTATCGGCCAGCGTCGCCTGGATGTTGACGCTGTTCGCCGTCGGCAGGTTCAGCACCCAGCGTCCCCGGCCATTTGGCACGCGACCAACGGTATAATCAGGCACTTGGAGGCCAAAGGTAACACTATCAACAAGCGCCCCACCCCGGGCCAAGGAATCGAAAAGGTAGACCTGGTCTCCATCACCCTTCAGCGCGAAACCGGCATTCAGCACCGGCGCGGCGTTGCTGGTGGGGGGAGTGGTGCCGTCCAGGCGGATGAGTAAATATGAATTTGCCGGCATGCTGACGCCGGAGGGGACCACCCAGCGCCGCGGTTGGCTGACACTATCCGAGAGGCTCATATCCGAGACATCCAGCGTCAAGTTGGCGGGGTTGAACAGCTCCAGCCAATCGGTGATCGTTCCATCCGCGTTCGTTTGCGATCGGTTATTCGCCATGATCTCGTTGAGCACAATCGGCGTCGAGAGCAGGTTGGTGACGGATCGAACATCATCGATTACAATCCCCATTCCGATGTCACTGCTGGTCGTGCTGGCTTGATGCACCTCCACCGCCAGCACGTTTGTTCCCGCAACCAGGTTGGTCGTCGGGAAGGGAAACGGTCCCAACAAAGCCGGATTGTTCCCTATTGTTGACAGGGCCAGTGTGCCATAGGCCGGGTTCGCCACCATGTTGTAATGATAGACTTCCTGGCCATTCAGGTAGACCACCAGCCCATCGTCAATCACGTGGGAAATCATGAAGTTGGTCCCGCTGCTGTTCGGCACGTAATTGAAGGTCGTCCGAAAGTAGAAAGTGGTTTGAATGGGCGACGTGAACGGCAGATCCGTATTCACAGGATACGGGATCGTCGCTCCCTGCGTGCTGTGCCAGAAAACAGCACGTCCATTCGTCCAACCCGCGCTGGTGTCGTTATAGCCGGTCGCCCGCCAGGCAGTCCCCAGCCCAGGGGAACCCTGGGCGTTGTAGCGCCAGTTGGCCGTTAGATCCAGCACGTTGACGATTGTGTTACTCACCACGACACTGCTCCCTGAGTTCGGTCCGCCCGGCGTTGGTGTGGCAAAAAAAGCAAATATCTCGGCACCGCTAGGTTGGCGCCCTTCCGAAACATCGGTCGTCTGCGCTCCGTAAAGAATGCAATCAATGAGCTCGCGCTCCGGGCTGAAAAGAGCGATTTGGCCCTGATCCGGAGAGAGCTTGAAGTTCAAATGATCTACACCGGCGTTGGTCTGCCCGTCCGCGATCAACACCAAATACCCGTCGCCTCCGATGAAGCTCAGCGGGGCGATCTGATCCAATGTCGGGTCACCCTGTGGAGCATCGCTGATATACGCGCGGCTCACGTCAACCGGGAGATGGCCGGTGTTGAAGATCTCTATGAAATCATCTGGATAAAGGGTCTGTCCTGAGGCAAGCCACTCGTTGATTTTCAGATTCGCGGCCGGACCCAGCGGCTGCGCTACGTTTGCCGCTCCGAACGTTGGCTGGGATAAGACCCACTCGCCGCTTTTCGCACGGCCGATCGACAGGTTGGGAAGCTGCAACCCGTAGGTGACGCTGTCCAGCAGCGTTCCGTTAGTACTGTAAAGCAAGAGCGTACCGCCGTTGGCGCTGAGCTTGAAGCCGAAATGCAGACCGGGCGCTCCGCCTCCGCCGTTTCCACCAAATACCCCCAAATACTGCCCCGCGCCCAGACTCGTGCCTGCCGGGAAGCGATATTTGAATTTGTCGGCGGGATCATCACTCAGTCCCATTCCATCCAGGGCCAGGGGCGAGCCTCCGGCATTATAGAGCTCAACGACATCGACGTATTCTTCACCGTTCAGCACCGCGGAAACATTCTGGGCTAACACTTCGTTCAGCAGCACCTTTGTATAGCCGGTGTTAACCGTCCACGTCCGCGAGGCCGTGACGTGGGCCGGAATGGCAGAGTTCGTCGGATAGACAAACGGATCATCCTGGTAATACCCCGCATCGCTTTTGCCGCTTACGTAGACTGTATGCGGTCCATTGGCCAACCCGGTTAGATTAATGGTCGGGCTTGCAGTGATCGAGGTCTCGGCGCTCCAGGCACCATTGTCCAGCTTCCACTTGTAGTGCGTGTAGCCCCAAACATAAGGCGGAACCACCGAACCCCAACTGAATGTGCCTCCCGGAAACAGGCTCAGCGTGGCGCTGGTCAATGCTGTGGTCCCCACCGGCTCCCCATAAATAAGCAGCCCCTTGGCATTCATCCCACCCCGGTCGAATCCGCCAATTCCCGATCCCAATGCAGCCGATCCTGCCCGCGGGGCCAACGCCGCCAGGACGGTCCTCCAATCCGCGGTGGTTACGTTCGTAATGAGAGACAGATTCAGATCCGGATCGATTACGATGTTGTTTGTACCTGGGCCAGTCCACGGTCGCGGCAGGATGTTATTGTCGAAAATCACGTTGTGATTTGCCGGATTGTAGTTCGCCGTGAGCTGAGGCACGTCCCAAATGATATTGTTCGCCACGTAAGCACCCGCCCCGATGCTCGCGTCAGGCAAGGCCAGCCCGTCATCCGTAAAGTCGAATGCCCCAATATCATTGGTCAGTCCGGCTCCGTTTTCCTTTGCCACGTGCACCAGGGTGTTGTTCGCAAAAATGAACCGGCCGCCCTGTTTGTTCAGCACTGCATGGTCCAGGTCGTAAAACAAATTATTGATGATCGTCCACTCCGAGTATTGATTCGCGAAATCTACTCCACCCGAGATTGCGCTCCCCGTGTCCCTGGCATCATCCGTCCGGTTCGGATCGCGATGCACGTGCATGAAAATATTTCCCTCGATCCAGGCATCGGTGCTGTCCAGATCCAGGTTATCATCCCCGCTCCCGTCGAACACGTTGCCGATCACCTGCAAGATGGCGCTTGGACGATTGCCTCCGGTAAAATCGATGGTGTCGTTGAACCCGTACGTGTGGCCAAAATAATTGCCCCGGAAAATTCCATACCCCCCCGCTGGGATTCCATTCACCCCATGCAGCATCTCCGGACCGGTCGGAGGGGGATACCTTGGGAACGTGCTGTTCTGCACGACGAACGAACTTCCATCGAAGGAGATGTATTCCACAACCGGCGTGTTCGCAAAGGTCAGATGATCGAAGAACACTACCGAATTATTGTTCACGTGAATTTCGGCGTTATGTCCGCCGATGGTGGTGCCTCCACAAAAGTCGATGTCCACGTAGGCCAGCCTGCTTTCGCTGGTTGCGTTAATGAAGTCAAGGCTCCCCCAGTTTGCGGAGCCGGGCTGTCGTGTCAGACGGATATGCCCAGCCTCCGTTCCCTGCCCCAGGATCCGGCCCGTTCCGTTCACCGTGATAGTCGCCCCGGGCGCGAGGAAGATGGTCGTTCCCGCGCCTATTGTGAGCGTCACGCCGGATGGGACCGTGAGCGCAGAACTCACCAGATAAGGCCCGCTGGCCGCACTCCATACTGTATTCGCTGGGAGCGTCCCCGCATACTCAACGGAAGGTCCCGTATCGTACCAGATATCCACGCTCGCGCGCCCCACCTCCACGCCATTGGTGCCGAGGAATTGCGCCTGCACGCGGTTGATTCCAGGCAGGAGAGGGATCCCGGAAATATTCCATGTCCCCGCCTGCGCGTTATAGTTGGCTGGAAGCCCGTTCACTAAAACGGTGCGTGTATCGATCGCATTCGCTGTGCCGTTCACGGGCGCGGTCGCGGTCGTCGTATAATAGAAGCCGGACGATTGCGACAGACTGCTGACCGCTGAGTAAGTGAGCGGAATTTGGGACAGCACAAAAGCATTCCGCGAGGCTTGCCAGCTTTTCATTGCGCTCAGCGTGCCTGCCGGAACAAATCCGCCCAATACCCGGTCCATCAGCGGGGAAAGCTCCTGCGCCGAGAATGTCGTTTCTATCAGGTGCTTAAGCTGCGCGTAATAAATCGGCACAAACTGCGGATTAGTCGTCAGTTTCGGAATTGCTGCGCCCGGTCCGGGCCCCGCATTCATCCTGAACAGACTGGCCGTGATGCTACCCGCGCTGTCCCCTTCCCCCATGATCGTGTCCGTGTCATAGGGCAGTAAACGAAAGCGACGGTCAATCCCCCCTCGGTACATCGCATAGTCATCGCCATTGCCATTGCTCAGGCTGGTCTCACTGTTGTCCACCAGCGTGTTCACTGCGAAGTAGAGCAATGCCTCCTCCACGTTCAACACGCGTCGCACCTCGGACACATACTGGGTTCCTGTCAGTGTATTGTCACTCAACACCCGAGTCAGCTCGATCAAATCCGAAAAATCGAATTCGGATACATTGTTCTGCTTGAAGTAGAGGTTCGTGTAGCAGTTGGGAAAACCCTGGCATGCGGTTACGTCCGGTCCCAGATAAGTTAAGTTCGCGTAAGCCTGCGGGCTGTCGATTCGAATGCCTCGGTAGACATTTCCACTTGCGTCTTCCGGGAAATGGTTCCCTGCAAAATCCGAAGACAGCTCTTCATTGTGCGCGTAGGACCCGTAGGTCGGCGCTCCGCCCCCGGCGGTGGTTCCATTCACCCGCACCTGCACCGGCTTGGAATTGGCCATCGGCAACCCGCTTTTCTGGAACAGCGCGCTTCCAAATACCTGGCAATACACAAAGCGCGTATTCAGGTTCAGGTTTCGCACTCCTTTCCACCGCTGGTCATTCGGAAACTCCACCCGGACGTTGTTCGGCCGGGCCGTGCGGCTCCCATGGCCGCGATTTCTGAAGGAGACTTGCTGCCGCACCTCCGTGCCGGTGCCGTCGATACTCACGAAGGAACCATTCATGGCAGCATCGCTGTTCGCCGCGCCGTTCACATTCCGGCCGATCGCATCCAACTCCACTCGTTCGATTTCCGTCATGATCGCCTGGTAGAGGGGCTGCCCGCCCGCATAATTGAAATCGTCAATCACCTGGTATAGCGCGTTCGCCGTCTGGGCAAACTGCCCCTCGGTTTGAGGCAAGGTCGAGTTCGTTTGCCGCGCCGGCGCCGGCCAGGTCCGCGTGTGGCCCGTGGCATCCGTCGCGCTTACATAGTACTCTACGACCGCGTTATTCGGTCGTATCGGAAGCACCGCTCCATACACCCCGTCACCCGCAATGCCGTCCCCGTTCGTTCCGCCGTCTGTCATCGGTACTGAGCTGAACACCGGAACCTGCGGATTTGCATCGAGCCGGTAAAAGAGCGTCACCACGACTCCCGTGGCCAGTTCATCCACGACCCGCGCTGTCACCGTCACGTTGTTTGTGGACTTCGGCACCACCGGAAAATGGCTTGCTTCCAAAATCATCGGAGGCAGGTCGTTGGTGCGCGCCGAATTAGCGCTTCCGGGCGTTCCGCCAGCCGCGACGCTGGCCATCCAGTTTTGTCCGTATTTGTTTGAAAGATTTGGGTTCCGGAGCTCCAGCGATTTCCCCAGCCCATCTGCTTCCGTGAACCACTCCCAGCCATAGTGGGTGATGTCGAATGGCCCGCGTTGCCGAATCGCCCAATCGCCTTGTGAGCCATAGACGACGTCATCCACCACGTCGCCAGCGGCGTTCTGGAGCTGCAATTCGTCCCCGTTATTGCCTAGCACACCCACCCAATCGCCGAGCGCGTTTTGCACGTTGGGGTAACGCGATGCGAAGGAATTGCTGTTCGCCGCCACCACCACGAAGCCTCCTGCGGGCAACGTCACATTTGGAAAGGTAAACTTTACCCCTTTGCTAAGTTTCCACCCATTAAGATTTACCGCGTTTGTTCCTTTGTTGAACAGTTCCACCCATTCCAGGTTATCCGGCTCGGGAGTGGCAGGGGCCGCATGATACATGATCTCATTGAAGATAACCGAATCGGCAACGACCGGAATTGCACTTTCCAGCACATTGGGATCCTAAGCTTAGAATTCCACGTGGACAAGTTGTCGCG
>JADMIO010845896.1_pt1 | contig 97397 bp, 100 predicted proteins | sample 8958161 | NCBI WGS metagenome assembly JADMIO01 (sample SAMN16585339, study PRJNA669376) | soil metagenome | isolation source: Crop rotation soil | place: USA: Cullars Rotation, Alabama | collected 2011
CCGCGACTTCAAGTCACGTGAATTCCAAGCTTCGGATCCCACTGTGCTGGAAAGCGAATGGTCTTGGCAAATGACCTTCAATACCAGGATTATCAAAAATGCGAACAAGTATCTGCGCTTTGTAAATGTCTTTTTCATCATGGATCCAAAGATCATCAGCGCTATGACCATCGGCAAGATTTACAACCTTAGGCGTGAACCCATCAAGTTTAATTCCTTTTTCCTTACTTGCGCCAAAAGTCAATGGCTGGCCTTGTTCAAGGAATAATGTTTCAGCAGCTTTTGTTCCTTTCTCAGTAAACATTTCAAAAGCCCCATCATTAAATATGTTACAGTTCTGATAGATCTCAAGGAAAGAAGCTCCTTTATGCGCATTAGCACGAAGCAACATTGCTTGCAAATGTTTCGGATCCCGATCCATTGTTCTTGCTACGAATGTTGCATCGGCGCCCATTGCAAGTGCCAGTGGATTAAAGGGATGATCGATACTTCCATAAGGAGTCGATTTTGTAACCTTATTTTCTTCTGATGTTGGAGAGTATTGACCTTTCGTTAAACCATATATCTGGTTATTGAACAAAAGAATATTAACATCAAAATTCCTGCGTAATAAATGTATTGTGTGATTGCCCCCAATACTCAAACTGTCGCCATCACCCGTCACTATCCAAACACTCAGCTCAGGTCTTGACGCTTTCAATCCACTTGCAACTGCAGTAGCTCTTCCGTGGATCGAATGCATTCCATAAGTATTCATGTAATAAGGAAAACGGCTGCTGCAACCAATACCTGAAATGATCACAATATTTTCACGGGGTATGCCAAGTGTTGGCATTACCTTTTGCACTTGCGCAAGAATAGAATAGTCACCACAACCTGGACACCAGCGTACTTCCTGGTCGGTTGCAAAATCTTTGGATGTCAAAGCGGGGGCTACAGTAGTTTCACTCATGATTGCAAATTTAAAGAATAACAAATAGGAAGCAAGGACTTTCAAAGTCATTAACCTTGATTTTTATCAGGCAAAGCCCTAATTATTCGTTATTTCCCAATTCTTCCCAGTACTCTGCCGCACGGCGGGTATGCGGAATTACAATTGTACCGCCAACTATATTGGCTACAGCAAAGATCTCATACATCTGGGCAGTAGAAATTTCTAATTCATGGCATTTCCCAAGATGATATTTAATACAATCATCGCAACGAAGCACCATGCTGGCAACCAAACCAAGCATTTCTTTCGTCTTTGTATCCAGGGCACCATTTTCGTAAGTGTTGGTGTCAAGGTTCCAGAGCCGTTTCATTACAAGATTGTTCTTACTAAGGATCACCTCGTTCATCCGGCTGCGGTAATCATTAAATTCTTTAACTAATGATGACATATTTAAAGTTTTGTTCAAAGTTACCTGTACAATCGAAGTAAAATAATAAAACCCTATGAGGCTAAATAAGTATTTAGTAAATTCAAAACTTAAATTTATTAGCATGAAAAACAAGGTCATTGCTGTTTTGGGTCTTGCTGCATTTGTTTTTATTGGAATTGCTGCAAGCAAACCGACGAGCAATAAAGAGAGAAATCTGAAAATACTTCCAAAAGACATTAGCGATGCTGACCTTGATTCAGTAATGAACGGTTATTCAAAAGCATTGAATGTAGGTTGTGATTTTTGCCATGCCGAAAACAAAACCAAAACAGATATTGATTTTGCGAGCGATGATAAGCCTGAAAAAGAAATTACAAGGATGATGATGAAGTTAACGGCCACGGTAAACAAAGATTACTTTGATTATACCATCGTTTATAAAGCTGGGGAGACAATGGCTGTTTCATGCAATACCTGCCACGATGGATTCCCCAGGCCAGACCTTAAACATGAAAAAAAGGATAAGTAATTGTTTCATGATTTAACACTAAAAAACTCCTATTAAGATTCTGGTACTATTACCTAAAGGTTAAGCACTTTTGCTCGATTTTCTTATAAATCAGTCCTTTACTACACTACTGTTAACAGCATGTCGTTTTACAATTGATCCAAATTAAGCATAAGCTTATCCTATAAAAACCATGAACATGAACTGGCACGATGCCATAGGAATTTTATCGACCATTGCCCTTTTTACCCCGGTCTTTGTTATTGTGGTAACTAAACTAATCCGTTACAAGCAATACCTTTCTCTTTTTATCTATTGTGCTTTAGCATTTGGTTTTAACCTGATGACCGAGCATTTAGTAAATGTGCCCAAAAACATAGAACGTTTTTATGGTATTACCAATAACCTGACTGATATGCCTCTTATGCTTGGCTTCTTGCTTTTTCAGATCCCTTCTTCAATCCAGAGAAAACGAATGAAAATATTATTGGGTGCATTTATTGTTTTTGAAATTGTTTTGATATTTATGTATGGCATTACGGTCAAAACTATAACGCTGACAATGGGGCCGGGGTTAATTATCGTGTTTGGATATTCGTTATACTATTTTGTCCATACCGTGAAGCGAAGCTTTATTCATAATAAATTCGTTGGGAAAGCGATAATAGCCACAGCGTTGACATTTGCTTATGGATGTTTTATCATCATTTACCTGATGCATTATGTATTTAATTTGAAAGATCTTTCTGGTCTTTTCCTGATCTATTATTTTATCTCTATAATATATTGCATCATTTTGTCAGTTGGACTTTATATAGAAGGTAAAAGGAAAAGTAAATTGTATGAGCTGCTACTTATACGTAAGGAGTTAATGAGTTTTTTTGCAGATGCAAAAAAACCGGCTACTCCAAAAGGAGCAACCGGTCTGTGGAAATTAAACTGATCGTTTAGAAACAATACTTTCCTTCATTTATCATTTTATCAGCAATTCTTCGTCTTGCATCCTTCGTGTTAAATGGTTCTGCTTTTGTAAATCGTTTTAATCCCATTAATATCATTCGCTGCTCATCGCCTTCTGCAAATGAATTGATCGCATCTTTACCAAACTTATTTACATTATCAGCCGCATCATATAAATAGGTACGCATGATGTCAATATGATTTGCACAACCAGCTTCTCCTTTTTGATCAACCATTTTCATCACTCGTAGCAATACACTTTCTGCATTGAATGTTTCGATAGCCATATCAGCCAGGTTCATTAACACTTCCTGCTCGCTTTCAATTTTCATCATTAGTTTTTGCACAGCTGCACCCGATGCCATTAAGATCGCCTTCTTAAGATTACCAATTAATTTTTTCTCTTTTACAAATGTTCCTTCTTCTTCAGCGCCAAAATCAGGGATACTCATTAATTCTTTTTGCACTGACATTGCTGGTCCCATCAGGTCAAGCCTTCCCTGCATTGCTCTCTTCAACGTCATATCAAGAGTTAACAAGCGATTGATCTCGTTTGTTCCTTCATAAATTCTATTGATCCGACTGTCACGATAAGCCCTTGAAATATTATACTCAGCGCTAAACCCATTGCCTCCATGTATCTGCACACCTTCATCAACTACAAAATCCAGCACTTCGCTACCAAAAACTTTTAGCATCGCACATTCAATAGCATATTCCTCCGCAGCACCCAATAATGCTTCATTAAAAGGTTTGCCAGCTGTAAGTAGTTCATGTTCTTTTTTGTCTATCCAATTTGCAGTACGATATAAAGCACTTTCACCAACAAAAATTTTAATTGCCATTTCAGCGAGCTTATGTTTGATAGCGCCAAAATTTGCAATCGGTTGTTTGAATTGTTCTCTTGTTTTTGCATACTGCACAGAATCCGTTGCGGCTCTTTTTGAACCTCCTAATGCAGCAGCAGCCAGTTTCAAGCGACCAATATTTAAAATATTAAAAGCGATCTTATGTCCTTTACCAATTTCTCCCAATACATTTTCTACCGGCACTTTACAATCCTGGAAATATAATTGAACAGTTGATGAACCTTTGATCCCCATCTTATGTTCTTCAGGCCCTTGTGTAAAACCTTCCGTTCCTCTTTCAATAATAAAGCCTGTGAATTTATCGCCATCAACTTTTGCGAATACAGTATACACATTGGCAAAACCACCATTTGTGATCCAACATTTTTGTCCATTGATCAAATAGAATTTTCCATCGTCACTAAGTTTTGCAGAGGTTTTAGCACCGAGTGCATCACTGCCACTATTGGGCTCCGTTAATCCATAAGCCCCGGCCCATTCACCAGTGATCAGCTTCGGAATATATTTTTTCTTTTGTTCTGGAGTACCAAAATATAAAATAGGTAATGTACCAATACCTGTATGTGCAGCGATCGCAACTGAAAAAGAATGACCAGCACCGAGATATTCATTCACAATTGTTGAGGTAACAAAATCTTTTCCCAAACCACCATATTCTTCCGGAAAAGAAGTTAAGAGCAAACCTTGCTCACCAGCTTTTGTAACAAGACCTTTCATCAAACCCGGTTCTAATGCATCAATGCGATCAAGTATCGGGTAAACTTCTTTATCGAGAAACTGTTCACACATATCCCGGATCATCAATTGTTCTTCTGAAAAATTTTCAGGGGTGAACACTTCAAATGGTGAAGATTCTTTTATCAGCCATTCGCCACCTTTTATTGCCGGTGTTTGTTTTACTTCAGTGCTCATAGTATTAAGTTTAAAAGTTTTGTAGGTTAATATTTATTTACCCAACTGAATTACTAGTATCCTCGTCTGTTGCGTCGCACTCTTGTACTCTGGTAATTCTTCTCATCATTTAATTCCTGTTTTCATATAGTTTGTAATACCTAAGTCACCCCTTTAGGGTGACAGGGGGATCATTTCAAATTATCATAAACGATCTGCAATACTTCCTTACATACTTCGATCTTTTCGGGGGGTACAGTATCCAATGCTTCATTCAAAGTTTCTTCTGCCAGCTCCATTGTTTGTTCCTGCAGCTTCTGCGCCTGCTTTGTCAAAAAGATCTTATTGATACGCCGGTCATTTTCCGATGCCACTCTTTTTACCAGGTTCAGCTTTTCAAGATTATCGACCAGTCTTGTTATACTTGGCTTATCACGAAATGTAGCATTGCATAATTCCTGTTGGCTGATCCCATCCTGTTTCCATAAATGATATAAAACACTCCATTGCTCAATGGTCAGGTTCATTGCCGAAGAATTGAATTTTTTTTGAAGCCTTCTGGCAATGGCAGTAGAAGCTTTACCAGTAATGAAACTGTATAATTCCCCTTTCTTAAAATGGTTGTTTGACATATAGTTGTTTATACAACTATTCAAAGTTAGTAATTAGGTTTATAAAGTCAAATTAATTGTTCAAATTTTTGTATCCCGATTTATTTCCTCGTTCCTCTTGGTTACCATTGTTTATTTAGATTTGTCCTAACGCATGATCCTCCTTTATATAACCATCAGCCTGCTTATTATATATTCCATCCTGATCCTGTTTTACCGTGCCGGCTGGCAGGAGCTAAACCCTTTTTCCCAAATTGATCATGAGCCGTCGACAAAGATCTCTGTAATAATTCCAGCAAGGAATGAAGAAGAAAATATCCGTAAGCTCTTGTCTTCCCTTGAAAAACAAACTTATCCTTCTCATCTTTTCGAAGTAATTGTTGTTGATGATCATTCTACAGATAATACAGCAGCTGTGGTAAGTGGTTATACATTTGTAAAATTTTTGCGCCTTGAAGTTGATAATATCAATTCCTATAAAAAGAAAGCTATTGAAACGGGTATAGCCGCTGCTTCGGGTGATTTGATCGTTACGACAGATGCCGATTGTATTGTACCAGGAAACTGGTTGAAAACAATTGCAACTTTTAAAGAAAAAACAAATGCTGTTTTTATTGCGGCACCAGTTGTGTTTGAAAACGAAGCAACTCTTTTACAAACATTCCAGACTCTTGACTTTCTTGTACTCCAGGGTATTACTGCTGCATCTGTACAAAAGAGATTTCACAATATGTGCAACGGCGCTAATCTTGCTTATGAAAGAAAAGCCTTTTTTGAAGTGAATGGTTTTACCGGCATAGATCATATTGCTTCTGGCGATGATATGTTATTAATGCAAAAGATAGCACAACTTTTCCCTGGAAAAGTTTCTTACTTGTTATCAAAAGATGCTATTGTTACAACTCAGGCAGCAAAAACATGGAAAGAATTTTTTAGCCAACGAATCCGCTGGGCAAGTAAGGCAACAAATTATAATGACATAAAGATCTTCAGCACTTTATTTCTTGTTTACTTTTTTAATTGCGCCTTATTAGCATTATTCATCTCCGGTTTCTGGATGCATTTTTTATGGTTGGGTTTAATTGGTGTTCTCCTCTTTAAAATTATTATTGAATTAACATTTATCTATCCTGTTGCAAAATTTTACAATAAACAAAAATTAATAAAGTGGTTTCCTTTTTTTCAGCCCTTGCATATTGTGTACACAGTTATTGCAGGCTGGTTGGGTGTCTTTGGAAGTTTTGAATGGAAAGGCCGCCGGGTAAAATAGTTTGGTTGTATCTTTCCCTCTCATGAGTAGGACGTCAACATCATCACAGCAGGCTGCATGGAAGCGATTGAAAAAAAACAAAGGAGCCATTGCTGGTCTTATTATTATTGTTCTTGCAATACTTACTGCAATTTTTTCTTATTTCATTGCACCTGATTCATCTCCATACGCAAACAGGATAATTCTTGAAATACGAAAACAAAAACCAGGTTTCAAAAAAACATTCTTAAAAGTCCCGAGAGAAACAAATGTAAAAAATGGCTTCTTCAGTCACCTCTTATATGGATCGGATGATGAGTTTGAATTTATTCCGATCAATAGCTATCATTCCATTAATAAAGACTCGATCGTTGCTTTAAAATATATTGATGATGGAGTGGAAGAAGAAAAAGCGTTTGCGACAAACAAACTACCGGCTTTATTTATTGTTACAAATAAATTTTGGTTAGGCACTGATAAGTTTGGTCGTGATATTTTAAGCCGTATCATCATTGGCACAAGAGTCAGTTTAAGTGTGGGACTCATTACCGTGCTTATTTCTCTTTCAATTGGTGTATTACTCGGTTCATTGGCTGGCTATTTCCGTGGAAGAATTGATAATCTCATTATGTGGCTCACCAATATAATATGGAGCATCCCAACACTATTGCTTGTATTTGCGATCACCTTTGCATTAGGAAAAGGTTTTTGGCAAGTATTCATTGCAGTTGGTTTAACTATGTGGGTCAGTGTCGCCCGGTTAGTCCGTGGACAGGTTTTATCAATACGTGAATTAGAATATATTGAAGCAACAAGAGTTTTAGGCTTTTCACATTTCAGAACCATCTTTCGGCATATTCTTCCAAATATCATGGGGCCTGTTTTAGTAATTGCTGCCTCCAATTTTGCATCGGCTATAGTAATTGAAGCAGGCTTAAGTTTTTTAGGGGTTGGTGTGCAGCCACCTCAACCAAGCTGGGGCCTGATGATAAAAGAGAATTATAGTTTTATAATAACACAAAACCCGATGCTTGCTTTGGCACCGGGCTTTGCTATAATGTTGCTTGTTCTCGCTTTTAATTTACTCGGTAATGGACTTCGTGACGCTTTAGATGTTCGTTAATAATTTATGGCTTTCTTGTATACCGGTAGGAAAGCGTTACCGTATTAGTTGCTTTTGTTTTGGACGTAACAGTTACCGTTGTTACGCATACAACTCCAGTTGGCGTGTTGGTTATGGTAAAATTATTATTAGCTGCTGTAGTAGATTTTGATTCAGTATAAAAATTTGCAGTTGATCCATCAGGTGCAGCCTTTACATCAATAGTGACTCCTTGTGGAGGCATTGTTGATGTAATAGAAACCGTAAGTGGAAAATCAATTTGAGGTGCTGCAGGCTGAGTTGAACCTGCAGGCGGGTTCAATGTAACAACAAGATTTGCTTCATCGCCCCCTCCGCCACCACCGCCGCCGCCCTTGTCTGAGCAACTTCCAATACTAAAAATAATTACGGGCACTATAAATAATTGTAACAACCTTTTCTTCATAAAACTATTTTAAACAAGAAACTAAGTTAAGATTATTTCGTGTACTGATAACAACGCAGCGATTCAAATGACCTTAATAGTTCGGCTAAAACTCTCTTCAAGCGAAATAAAAGTTTCAGTTCGTTCGATCCCCTTTATTTTTTGAAGCTCATCATGTAAAACCGTTTTTAATTCATTTATATCCCTGCATACAACTTCTGCGAACATACTATAATTACCCGTTGTATAATTTAATCGTACGATCTGGGGCATTTTACCCAGTTCTTTTGCCACTGCATCATACATGGAACTTTCTTTTAAATAAATTCCAATAAAAGCTATCACATCAAAGCCCAATTTTTTAAAGTCAACATTAAACCTTGTTCCTTTTACAACTCCGGCATCCTGTAATTTTTTTATACGTACGTGAATAGTGCCGGCAGAAACAAAAAATTTTTTTCCTAATTCAGCGTAAGAAACATTGGCATCATTCATCATGTGATGAATGATCTGGTGGTCTAATTTGTCAAGATTTAATTTAGAAGTCGTTTCCATATCTTATTTTTTATTAAATTCAGTAGATTGCAAATTAATTGAATAATATCTAATTTTTTAAAATAATTGTTGAATACTTTGGAATGAAACGCTCAAACGGCTTATTTTTGTTCTATCAAGCTCTTTTAATCCCGATAGTTATCGGGAAGCTGATCATACTGTGGGGTGATGAAAAGGCGTAAGCCCGGCAGACATGCCCTCTCGTCTCGGGGGTGGAGATAACAGGATAAACGGAAAGTAGAGCCGACGTTACCAATGGTAAGGCCGACCAGGGTTGACCACTAAACTTTGCTTTTCAGCTAACTGCTCCGTGGAGGTTCGATTCCTCCCCCTACAGCTTCTATTCTCTCATGTGATTGTTTGCCTTTCTGTTTATACAGAAGGGCTTTTTTCTTTCTGCTACCTTTGCCGCCCATGGGTCAAAAAAAACTTATTCGTTTTGCAGAATTAAAAACCTTTTCCAATGTGCTTCAATACCCTGAAGACATGAAAGGAAAATGGAAAGAGTTTTTTCATAACGATAATCCCGTTACACTTGAATTAGCATGCGGAAAAGGTGAATATGCAGTTGGGCTTGGCCAACTTCATCCCCAAAAAAATTTTATTGGTATTGATCAAAAGGGAAATCGAATTTGGGTAGGTGCCAAAAAAGCTTTGGCTCTTCATCTTGTTAATGTTGGTTTTCTGCGCATTCAAATTGATCGTATTACTGAATACTTTGCTCAAAATGAAGTGAAAGAGATCTGGATCACTTTTCCTGATCCGCAGTTAAGAACGGGTAAGGCAAAAAAAAGGCTGACACATCCAAAATTTCTGCGTCTTTATAAAGAATTTCTTGCACCGGATGGCTTTGTACATTTAAAAACCGACAGCCCGCATTTGTACCGTTTTACAAAACTTATAATTGAAAAATACAATTGCGATCTTATTGAAGACATCAATGATCTTTACAACAGTGACAATATTAGCGATGAACTAAAAATTAAAACGCATTACGAATCATTGGATATTGCAGAAAGCAATCGAATACATTATTTAAAATTCGCTTTGCCTGAAACCTTTCCTGGAAAAGAAAAAGACAAGGAGCTACAGGAATTCCTAAAAGAATATGAGTCAGCCTGAATTAATAGAAGGTATTCATTTTTATATAAACAAAGATGGTTATATCGTTCTTACAGAAAAATACCATCTTGAAAAAGGATCTTGCTGCGGCATGGGTTGTTTGCATTGTCCTTATAATTACGGGAACGTACCCGAGCCACGTCGTTCATTCTTACTATCAGAAAAAGGCAAACAAACAAAATAAGCTCTCTCATCGTTGAAACGTTTTCTTGTGGCACAGAGTCTGCATTAGGGTAAATAGAAACCCTGATCTATGAAAAAGATTTTTTTTGTGCTGATGATCCTGTTTACAGGAACTGAGGCGTTCAATCAGCAAAAGCAACTTAAAGACCTTATTGGTCGCTGGGAAATTGTAGGTGAGCAAGGTGACAGTGCCAGTCTTGAAATAATAGACAGCTCGACTATAATTCTAAATTATATGGGAGAAAGAAAAAAGATCATTGAATATAAGATCGATTTTCAAAGATCTCCCATCTGGTTTGATTTTTCTACCGGAGATAGTAGTTCAACCATTGTGGTAAAGAGTCTTTTAGAGGTCATGAACGACAACATGATCAAATGGCAACTTTTTGTTGATGAAGACCGCACTGAACATTTTTCCTCAACCAAAGGCGAACTATATTATTTGCGCAAAGCAAAGCCTGCTGCCATTACGGCAATGGTAAATAACTAAGTATTTCGTTAGAAATATTGGTTTTCTATCTTTACGAGATGCCAAAATTAAAATCAGTAAAGCCATCTGGTAAAAAAGATGAAAGCTTTTTTGAGCTAGTTTATGAAGTAGCAAGACAGATCCCAAAAGGAAAAGTAACTTCTTACGGAGCTATTGCAGCTTGCCTGGGTACCAAATCCTCAGCAAGAATGGTGGGATGGGCAATGAATGGGGCAGGAAGAGTAAAACCAAAAGTGCCTGCACACCGGGTTGTGAATCGAATCGGATTATTAAACGGCAAACATCATTTCTCTCCTCCCGGTAACATGGAAAAACTTTTAAAGAAGGAAGGTATAAAAGTGAAAAATGATAAGATCATTGATTTTGAAAAACACTTTTGGGACCCGGTAAAAGAAGTGGGCTTTTAATTATAATAAGGGCTTATCATAAAATAAACAACCACTCCCGTTACTGCCACATAAAACCAGATAGGCCAGGTGATCCTCGCCAGTTTTTTATGCCTTGCATATTCACCGATCATAGAACGGTAAGCAGTAAATAAAATAAAGGGAAGTATAATTGCTGCAAGTATAATATGTGTTCCTAAAATAAAATAATAGGCATAGCGAATGGTTCCTGTTCCGCCGAACTTTGTTTCTCCTGTAAATAAATGATGACAGATATAGCTGACTAAAAAAAGACAGGAAAAAATGATCGCTGTGATCATTATTCTTTTATGCAAAAGATATTTTTTGTTTTTTACAGCTATCAATGCCAACAGCAGTAAAACAGAAACGGTTGAATTAATAGCAGCGTTGATCTTTGCAAACAGGTGTTCATCAAAACCAAGGTTAACATCCAACTTTACTTTTCCAAGTGCTACCACAGCTCCAAATACAATTATAGATAATGCTAGTATCAGAACTCTTGCTCTGGCATCATTCTTTTTCCAAACTGCAGGTAGCATAATTATTTATTCTTTGTTTTTCTCAGTACAACTAAAAATATTCCCAGTGCAACCAGGGTGAGTAAAAAAACAACCCCCAACAATTCGAGTTTGCCTGCAAAAAAACTTTTTTTCTTTTTGTCTTTTTCCAGCATCAGCAAAACAATGTCCTCAGAAAGTTTAAGAAGATCCTTTTCTTCTGTAGCGTGGTAGGGCCGGGGGTTTCCGAATTCATCTCTTGGCATTCTGATTACCCTATCCCTGTCGATCAGCACCACAATATCAGTATGAAAAAAACCTGTATCAACACCTTGCGGGTCCTGGATAGAAAGACTCATCTGTTTCAATGAAAGATCATAAATGGTTTTTTTATCTCCTGTAAGTAGCCACCAATTATAAGGGTTTAATTGAAACCGGTCCGCCCATTTTTTTAAAGCAGCAACAGAATCTCTATCCGGGTCAACGCTAAAAGAAAGAAATTGTACAAAGTCCGCCGAACGGTCACCCACTTTTTCAGATTTCTTAATTGACTCCTGTAACTTTTTTATGTTCATGGTCATGCCCGGACAAATAGTAGCGCAATGAGTAAAAAAGAAATTCGCTACAATAATTTTGGGAACAGTATCTCCCGTTTCAGGATCAACTCTTACCATATCCTGTAAGGAAACCTCATCTCCTTCCTGGTTAGTCAATTTAAAGTTGGGGATCTTGTGCCAGATAGTTTCCTTTTCAATTTTACCTTTTACCACCTTTGAAATAGTACTATCCTCATAAACCGGCTTCGGAATATGTACCGCGTCTGTGCTCATTTGCTTTATAATGAAATAAGCTACCAGGGGAACGAGCAACGCCAGTATCAATGCATATAACGCTGTTTTATTCACATCAGATTTTTTATATAAAAACACTGTCCCGCCTGAGGCGGGACAGTTAGTTTACTAATTATTTAAAATAAATATTATCAATGACCGCCACTACTTTTTTTCTCTATCTTTTTTTCCTCAAAATGTTTGTCATAGGAATTGCGGAGATTTTTATAAGAATTGCCATCCCACAAAAAAGCTGCGATAAACCAGATGAACAACATAAGCGGAACCACCACCGACATGATCATGTTTCTTATTTCATCGCCAAGATGCATGAACACCGATACGATGTAATACGCTTTGGCAAGAGTTAAGATGCAAACCATCCCCTTAAACATAAGGACAAGCAAATGACTTGGATCTGGCCCCTTATGAATTGTATAAATAGTTAAACCTATTCCCAACTCAATTACTGTTATAATTGAAAGAAGAATAGTTGTTTTTCTTACTCGTCTTTTAAATTCCTCATCAGAATGATGTTGCTGAGGAAAAGTCATTTCTGGTGATATCGGTTTTTGTTGATGCTCCATATCGCTGCTATTCAGTTATCGATTATTAAATAAGATAAAAACAAAGGAATACAAATACCCAAACAAGATCCACAAAGTGCCAGTACAACCCTGCTTTCTCGATCATCAGGTAATGACCTCTTCTGTCAAATACACCTTTCCAGGTCATGATCAGCATTACAATGTTTATTATAACACCGGAGAAAACGTGAAAGCCGTGGAAGCCTGTAATGCCAAAGAAATAACCACCGAAAGCAATGGGTCCTTTTTCACGAATATGTGTTTCGGCCAGATCGACCATTCCTATTAATTTATCCTGTGGCATTTTCAGTAGGTCTGCCATGCTCATATCAGCATGATGTTCGTGTACCAAACTTGCAAGTACTTCATTTGAAGAATTTTTCAATGCATTAGTTACATCAGCGCCTTCTACCAATCTTCCCCAGGGATTGCCTCCCATTGTCTGACCAATCAGTTCAATTTTTCCATCAGCCAAGACAGCATGTTCGCCGGTGATCAGGTGATGCCATTCCCATGCCTGGCAACCAAGAAATGCAATACCGCCAAGGATCGTCCATAATAACCATTTTATAACTCCTTTCCTGTCTCCTTTGTGTCCTGCATGAACCCCAAGCACCATCGTTACCGAACTAATGATAAGAATAAATGTCATTACACTCACAAAAGCAAGCGGGAGGTTCTTGTGTCCTGCACCGGGTAATGCATTAAATACCACGTTCGGATCAGCCCAGAAGTTTTGTGAAAAACGAATGGAGCCATAAGAAATAAGGAATGCGCCAAAGGTGAAAGCATCACTCATCAAAAAATACCACATCATCAGTTTGCCATATTCTAAGTTAAACGGACTTCTTCCTCCGTTCCACCATTTGACCTGTTGCGCTGTTTCGTTTGAAGACATGTTGATTACTTATATTTTTCTTGCGAGGCGCAGCCGAAGCAAACTCCTCTAATTTAAAATCAATTCTATTTTATCAAAATAAAAAACACAAACAAATAGATCCAAAGAACATCAACAAAATGCCAGTAGGTGGCCATCACCTCAATCCCAGTACCACCATATACTTTTGTTTTACCAAAAAAAGCTTTGATCAACATCACAATTAATGCAATTGCTCCACCCAACACATGCAAAGCATGCAATCCGAATATCACATATAAAAATTGTCCAGCCCCTGCAACACCTTTAAACTGTATGCCACTGTTCCACAGTTGCATAAATCCATTCCACTGCATCGCAATGAATGCAACCCCTAATATCATTGTCGCTACCATCAGTTGACGATAACGATTCATTTCCCTTTGTTTGAAAGAACGTAATGCCATTTGTATTGTAAGACTACTCAACAGGATGGCAGCTGTTGAATACCAAAACACCTGGGGTGTTTTTACTTCTGTGAAATTGGCCTGACCACTCTTAACAATATAAGCACTGGTCAGTCCTGCAAACATCATAATGATGCTGCCTATAGCTATCCACAACGTAAACTTATGTGGATGAATTTTTTGTTTTTGTTGCATACTCACCGCTTCCATATCACATTTTATAATTTGTCACCTAATAAAGCGAATAATACCACAGGTAAATATATATAGCTGCTGAACATCACTCTTCTTGCCGCTTTTACTTCCATTTCTCTGTATAATCTTACACATTGCCACACCATTAAAAGATTGGCAGCTGTAACAATGAAAAGACTTACCGTTCCGCTCATTCCAATAAAATAAGGAACAACTCCCATCGGCAACAGCAACAACGAATAAATTACCGTTTGCAATGCTGTAAATTTTGTTGGTCCACTTTCACTTGGCAAAAGTTTAAACCCTGCATGGCTATAATCTTTATAAGCGATCCAGCATATAGCCCAGAAATGAGGAAACTGCCACAAGAACTGAATACCAAACAAAACCCAGCCACCAACACCAAGTGTTTCATCACCTGCAGCCCACCCAATTAAGCAAGGCAATGCACCGGGGAATGCACCAACAAGAACAGCAACCGCATTTACTTTTTTTAACGGCGTATAAATAAACGCATATAAAAAAAGACTAAAGGCCGCAAGTCCTGCTGATGTCCAGTTGAAAAAATATCCCAGGATAAAAATTCCAACTGCACCGGCAACAATGGCAAAGATCCACGCTTCAGTAACACTCATTCTTCCTGCTGCAACAGGCCGGTTCGCTGTCCGCTTCATCATTGCATCTGTATTTTTTTCCACTGCCTGGTTTATGGCATTTGCACTTCCTGTTACCAATAAGCCACCGATAGCAAGTAATATGGTCATCTTTAAAGGATTTTCATATTTACTTTCTATTCCTGGTACTAATAAATAAGCAAGCACACTGGAAAAAACCACCATAATGCTCAAAGAAAGCTTGATCAGCTTCAGGTAATCTTTTATTTTACTGCCAATATTTAAAGAACTACTACTATTATTATCACTCTTCATTTTATTACTCTTCTAAGTCCCTTAAGGGGATTTAGGCTTAATGATCCGTGGTCTCATTCGGACCGACAGGCTCTGTTTGTGGAATAAATTCTCTTCCATCTTTACCATAATCATAAGCCCAGCGATGAACTTCAGGAATTTCACCCGGCCAGTTTCCATGACCCGGATTGATCGGTGTAGTCCATTCAAGTGTATTTGCGCCCCATGGATTTGGGGTTCTTACTTTTCTTCCTTTAAAAATTGAATAGAAGAAATTAAATACAAACATCAATTGCGCTGCAAACACGATTATAGAAACAACAGTGATCATTTTATTCAGGTCATCAAATTTGTTAAATGCATGCCAGTTTCTCAGGTCAAGATAACGACGTGGCACACCGGCCAAGCCTTCATAATGCATTGGCCAGAAAATAAGATAAGCGCCTACCATTGTTATCCAGAAATGGATATACCCAAGTGTATGGTTCAAATAGCGGCCAAACATTTTCGGGAACCAATGATAAATACCCGCATGCATTCCAAACATTGATGCCACGCCCATTACTATATGGAAATGCGCAACAACAAATTTTGTATCGTGCAAATGAATATCAATAGTTGAGTTCCCCAGGAACAAACCAGTTAAACCACCGGAAATAAATAGGCTTACAAAACCAATTGCAAATAACATCCCGGGTGTAAACCGGATATTACCACGCCATAATGTAGTAAGCCAGTTAAATACTTTAATGGCGGATGGCACGGCAATTAATAATGTTAGCAATACAAAGAATGCCCCGAGGAAAGGATTCAATCCCGTTACAAACATATGATGCGCCCAAACCAGGAATGCAAGAATAGCGATCGCAAACAACGAACCCACCATGGCCATGTAACCGAAGATCGGTTTTCGCGAATTCACACTTAGAATTTCCGACACCATTCCCATCGCTGGTAACAAGATGATATAAACTTCAGGGTGACCAAGGAACCAGAACAAGTGCTGGAATAAGATCGCACTTCCTCCTTCGTTTGGTAAAATTTGTCCTGCCACATAAATATCGCTCAGGTAAAAACTCGTTCCGAGGTTTCTATCAAATAACAAAAGGATCGCACCTGAAAGTAGAACAGGGAAAGAAAGTACACCAAGGATCGCTGTAAAAAGAATAGCCCACATTGTAAGGGGCATTCTTGTCATACTCATTCCTTTTGTACGCATATTTAATATAGTAGCTATATAATTTAAACCACCAAGCAATGATGATACAATGAACATTGCCATACTGATAAGCCATAGATCCATTCCTATTTTAGAACCTTCCCCCGCCTGGTGTAAGGCACTGAGTGGCGGATACACTGTCCACCCACCAGATGCCGGGCCAGTATGTACAAATAAAGAAGAGAACATGATAACGCTGGCTATAAAGAAGAACCAGTAAGAAAGCATATTAAGAAAAGGAGAAGCCATATCTCTTGCCCCGATCTGAAGAGGAATTAAAAGATTGGCAAAGGTTCCGCTAAGGCCGGCAGTCAACACAAAAAACACAAGCACAGTCCCGTGAATGGTAACCAGTGCATAATAAAATTCTGGTTGTATCACTCCTCCTGCCGCCCACTTACCAAAAAAAGTTTCAAGTATTGGAAATGTTTGTTCTGGAAATCCAAGTTGTAAACGGAATAACACAGAAAACAAACCCCCAATGATCGCCCACACAATACCTGTGATCAAAAACTGTTTGCCAATTGTTTTGTGATCCTGGCTAAAAATATATTTAGTAATAAATGTTTCTTTATGATGATGAACATGATGCTCATCATGATGTACATCATGATGAGTGATCACTTCGGCATGTCCATGCATATTTGCTTCGTTACTCATAGTTCACTTTTTTTAAGACGTCTCGCCTAAGGTGAGATTATCAAAAAATTAATTATTTTTTTTGCGGCACTGCTGCAGCATTGGTATTTGACGAATCTGCTTTTGTTTTCATTGCTTCCGGGTCTTTCTCAGGATGCGCCAAATAAAATTTAGGCTTTTGCTTTGCCATCCAAAAATCAAATTCTTCCTGTGATTCGACTACTATTGTTCCTCTCATTTTGTAATGCCCTGCTCCGCACATCTGGTCACATGAAATTTCATATACAAAATCAGGATCATCCAGTTCTTTTTTCATTTGTGCTGTTGTCTTGGTAGGTGTAAACCACATGGTAGTTGGTGTGCCAGGAACGGCATCCATTTTTAGACGAAAATGTGAAAGACCTACGTCATGGATCACATCCTTTGCATTAATGATAAGTCTTACAGGTTTGTTTACCACAAGATGAAGATCTTCTCCGGTAGCATAAATATCATCTTTGTTGGTAGAATCTTCCCATAATTGACCTAACGGGTTATTTTCACCTTCCTTAATTGCTTTGAAATATTTTTTACCAAGCACTTTATCTTTTCCTGGGTAGCGGAACTCCCATTTGAACTGGCTTCCCGTTATTTCAACTTGCATTGCATTTGCCGGGGCTTCCCCTGTAATTCTAAACCAATAATATAAACCAAATCCTACCATTACAGTCAACACGATCGCAGGTACAGCAGTCCACAAAACCTCCAGTTTATTATTATGCGGATAGAAATAAGCTTTTCTGTTATCAGCCTCCTGGTATTTATAAGCAAACCAAAAAAGAATAAACTGTGTAATTACAAATACGATACCTGTGATCACCAGTGTGATCTTAAGCATATTGTCAACATCATGTCCATGATCGGAAGCTGCTGAACCAAACTGCAAGATCTTTCCACCATATTTTTCATTACAATAATAAACGCCTATTAAGCCGAGTATAAGAAACACAAGTAATAAAAATGCATTGATCTTATTGGTCTGCTTTCTTGATTTTTCCTCTCCACGCATCACTGACACATACTCACTTGCTTTAGCTATCTGGAAGGTGATCAAAAAGCCAAGCAAGAGGATCAGTATAATGAAAGTCGTTTGCATATTCTTAGTTCAATTTATAATTATCAGCACTTAATAATTTCCAGTTTCAATTTCTATGTATGATGGATCACACTTTCTTTAAAGAACGGATGATTCTTCGGTACCAACGGATGTTTCGACAATGTTCTTCCAACGAGCAACATTATCAAACCCACAAAACCAAGACCAACTCCCAGGTCATATAACATCAACGGCACATGATCTTTTGAATTTGCAGGGTGCACCATTTGGAAAAAGTCAAGCCAGTGACCAAAAATGATCACCACAGCAAGAATGGTCATCGTCGTATAATTTCTTTTTGCTCCTCTCTTCATCAATAATAAAAGTGGTGCGATAAAATTGATAATGATATTTAAAAAGAAAATACCGCGATAAGGCCCTTCTACTCTTGGCTCAAAATATTTTGTTTCTTCCGGCTGGTTACTATACCATATCAGCATATACTGGCTAAACCATAGGTAACACCAGAATACAGAGAACGCAAACATGAATTTTCCAATATCATGAAGATGCTCTTCATTAGTATATTCCAGGTAGCCTTTATTCTTCAGGTAAATAACAAACAAAGCGATCAATGCCACACCAGATACAAATGTGCTTGCGAAAGTGTACCAGCTATACATGGTGCTGTACCAATGTGCGTCAATGCTCATCAGCCACAGCCATGGAATGGTTGACATAACTGTAAGCGCAAAAACAAGAAGAAACAATGCAGACCAAACAGTATTTTTCCATTGAAATATCTTTCCTTCTTCAACACTCATTTTTCTTTCATCGGTACTTAAAGACAGATTCCTCATCTTTTTACCCAATAAAGACCAAAGCGTGATGGTCAATACTGTCCAAACGGTAAAAAATGTTTTATTTAAAAACCCTGATTTATGTTTTAAGATGTCATCAAGATGATCTTCGGGTGCTGCCCAATGATAAATAGCATGATCATTACCAAAAACGATCGCTAATAGAATTACTCCGCAAATAATACCGATAACAGGTACAGCTGAAGCAATTGCTTCTGATACCCTTCTAAAGCTTGTTGTCCAGCCACCCCAGGCAAGAATAGTAGCACAAAGGAAAAACATAGCTGCATTCACTACCAACAAAAAGAATACGCTGTTTTGTAAAAGGCTTCCCCAAAATCTTGCTCTTTCATGTTCGCTATTACTTGCACCATGTGTAACATAAAGCAAAATGACAGATATAATACCGACTGCGATCAGCGCATACGACCACAGACTGTATCTTTTTGGTATTTCAAATTTTTCACGAATAGTCATCAGTTTACCTTTTATTATTCTTCAAAAATCTTTTTATTTCTTAGCAGCTGCTGAACTATCGGCAGCAGCTGGTTTACTATTTGCTAAACCCTGTTTACCTTTTATATAATGAATGATCATCCAGCGCTGCTTTGTGCTCAACTGCGACGCATAGCTGCCCATTGCATTTTTTCCATAAGTAACAGAATAAAACATTTGACCGTCTGGCATTTTTGAAACTACAGGGTCCGCTATCAAATTTTTAGGAGCAGCTGCATAAGGACCATTGCCTCCATTAAATAATGGGCCATTACCATCCATTTTTTCTCCATGACAAATACCACAATTAACAAGATATAATCTTGCTGCTTCAACTGAATCAACTGCATTTAATGCAGGTAAAGGATTAGGAACATTCGCAGAAGCTTTATAATTGGTTGCGGTAGTATCCCCTATTTTATCCATTGTCAATGGGAAAGCTGGCATATCTTCTCTTGCAACTGTTCCTGCCACGGGCATCCTGTCATAAAAAATCTTTCCCCCTCTCTCTAATGTATCACCTGTAAATTTTGATGAATCCAAAGCAGCGTAAGTTTCATAAGCCCTACTATAGGCCATATCCGGCATATAAGCATGTCCAGCACTTCCATTATCCCTGCAACTGCTCAACAGCATGCCTGCCGTAACAATTCCTGTAATTATTGCAATTTTTTTCATCATGAATTTTTTATTCATTTATGCTGCTACTTCTTCTTTTTTCTTTTCAAGAATTTGTTCTTTATCATAACGGCCAAGCCACCAACGAGCTTCCTTCCGATCTACTTTCACATCTTTTGCTCCAATGCTTTGTAAAAAAGATACCGCTTCTGACTCGTTTGTTTTATCTGTACACTCTAAAGCCATTAAGAAAATATCGTCGGTTGATCTTAAATTAAAATGATCCTTTTTTACAAATGGCGCCAGTTGGCACAGGTAACAAAAAGTAAGCACCATACCAACTGAAGAAAATAACACTGTTAACTCGAATGTAATGGGAATCCATGCGGGTAAAGAGAAAAATGGTTTACCACCAAAGTTCAGCGGCCAGTCATATGTCAATGCCCATGAAATAAATCCCAATGCTGTAGCAGTACCGGTAATTGCATAAAGAAATCCGGCAGTATGCAGACTCGTATCACGAAGACCCATCGCTTTATCCAATCCGTGAATTGGAAATGGCGTGAACACATCATGAATTTTGTATCCAGCCTTGCGAACTTTTTTCACAGCAGGAAACAGCACCGCCTCATCATCAAAGCTGCCTACTACATATTTTTTAATTGCCATAATACCCCAAACCCCTAAAGGGGCTTTTAGACTCCGAAATATCAATCACACATTACTGATTCGCAAATCACAATTCCGGAGTTAATGATTAAATATTATTATAAGAACTGTTCAAAAAATTATATTCTTCCACCTAAGTTCCCCCTTTAGGGGGACAGAGGATTTATGCTCCATGATCATGAGAATGCTCTTCAGCAAACTCTACATTTGGCTGTACTTCCAGCTTATCCATCCTCTCTTTTTGCACGTCGCCGCTTCTCTTCAATATATGTTTGATCTCCGCCAAAGCAATTACCGGGAAGAATTTTGAGAATAAGAAATAACATGTAAAGAACAAACCAAATGTTCCCAAATAAAAACCTACTTCCCATATTGTCGGTCTGTAATAAGTGGACCATGCTGATGGCAGGTAATCACGATAAACAGATGTAACGATGATGACAAAACGTTCGAACCACATACCCACATTCACCAGTACTGACATAAAGAATGTCACGATAAGATTTCTTCTCAATTTTCTTACCCAGAAAAATTGCGGAGAAACAACATTACAGAACATCATGATCCAATAGCTCCATCCAAGAGGGCTGTTTACATTTAGACGGTTTTGGCCAAATGCAAACCATTCATATTCGTTAGCGCCATACCATGCAATGAACAACTCAGTTAAATAGGCGATACCAACTATCGAACCGGTCAATACGATGATCTTATTCATCACATCAATATGTTCAATGGTAATATATTCTTCCAACCCCAACACTTTTCTTGTAACAACCAACAACGTTTGCACCATCGCAAATCCGGAAAAGATGGCACCCGCAACGAAATAAGGAGGAAAAATAGTAGTATGCCAACCAGGAACAACTGATGTTGCGAAGTCAAAGGATACTATCGTATGCACAGACAATACAAGTGGCGTACTCAAGCCGGCTAACACTAATGATAATGCTTCATGGCGTTGCCAGTGTTTTGTGCTTCCTGTCCATCCAAATGCGGCAAGACCGTAAAACATTTTTCTCCACTTCTTTTTTGCACGGTCACGAAGTGTGGCTACATCAGGTATCAAACCACTATACCAGAACAAAAGTGAAACGGTGAAGTATGTTGAGATCGCAAATACGTCCCAAAGTAGTGGTGAGTTAAAGTTTACCCATAAAGGGCCTCTTGTATTTGGATAAGGCAATACAAAGAATGCATCCCACACACGACCCATATGCCAGATAGGGAATTGACCCGCACATATTACCGCAAAGATCGTCATCGCTTCAGCGGCACGGTTCACACCTGTTCTCCAGCCCTGGCGGAATAATAATAAGATCGCAGAGATCAATGTTCCGGCGTGACCAATACCGATCCACCAAACGAAATTGGTGATGTCATATCCCCAACCAACTGTTTTATTCAGATTCCATTGGCCTGTGCCATATATCACTTCCATCGTTACAGACAGAATACCGAAACATAAAAACAATATTGAAACAATAAAACCGATCCACCATGCACGACTTGGTTTTGCTTCTACCGGGCGACAAATATCTTCAGTCACCTGGTGATAATCTTTACTTCCTTCAACCAGAGGTGGCCTTATCTGCGATTCATATCTGATTAATCCCATATTCGTTAGCTTTTAGCTATTAGCCTTAAGCTCTTAGCTTTTTTTTATTTAGTCAACTTTCTGTTCTCTATTCAACTTCTGTTGCGTCGCACTCTTATACTTCCTGTTCTCTATTCAACATCCTTAATGTGCCGCTTCTGCTTTCTTTTCTTCAGCTGCTTCTGTTTTCTTTCCTTCAGCTGCATGATCTTCTGCCGCTACATGTTCTTTTATCTTGCTTTCGATCATCTCACTTGTATTCCTGATCTTGGCGAGGTAGTTTACATTCGGCAAAGTGTGTATCTGCTCGATCACATAGAAAAGACGATCATCATTTTCCGCTCTTGTTTTTGCGATCTTGCTTTCTTTATCTTTTACATTACCAAATACGATCGCTTCTGTAGGACAAGCCTGCATACATGCAGTCTTTGCTTTACCATCTGCCAAAGTAGTGTTTGCTTTCTTTGCATCTAATTTTGCTTCCTGTAAACGCTGTACGCAGAAAGAACATTTTTCCATCACACCTCTTGAACGAACCGTAACATCCGGATTCAATACCATTCTTGTAAGATCATCGTTCATGTGTTCAACAACAGGATCAAGTTTACCAACCAATTGTTGATCACGGTTATTCGGGAAACTATCAGCACCTGTATAGTCAGCCCAATTGAAGCGACGAACTTTATAAGGACAGTTATTGGCGCAATATCTTGTACCGATACAACGGTTATATGCCATTTGATTCAACCCCTCACTGCTGTGGTTGGTTGCGGCAACAGGACAAACATTCTCGCAAGGAGCGTTATCACAATGCTGACAAAGCATTGGCTGAAACACCACGGCTTTTACATCATCAGGGTTATTTTTATTGGTTACAAAATAACGGTCGATTCGTAACCAATGCATATCGTGATAACGTGCCACTTCTCTTTTACCAACAACGGGCACATTATTTTCAGCATGACAGGCAACAACACATGCACCACAAGCTGTACAGCTATTCATATCAACGCTCATTCCCCATTTCAATCCTGGCTGAGCATGATCAGGATAAATAGTCGACTCTGTGCGGAAGTCGCCTGTTTTTGGAGCAAAGTCAGCAGCAAGTTCTTCGCGGAATCTTTTGAACTGCTTACGATCATGTACAAATGAAGCCAGTGAAGTTTCTTTCACCACCTCACTTCTGTTCTCATATGAATTATGCACTTGTGATTGTGCAACACGATAGGTCTTGTTTGCATTCGCTACAGTTACATCAGGCGAATAATTATCTCTTGTTGTTGCATTTGAAGAAGAAAAACCATAGACATTCTTACCCACTTCGCCAGCTGCTTTTCCTAAATTCTTGCTTCTGCCATATCCAACTGCAATTGCAATTGTATCCTTATCCATTCCCGGAATGATCATCACAGGAAGTTCAACACTTTTACCCCCCACAGTAACTGTTACTACAGGCTTTTCCGGATAGTATTCGTAATTATTAATATGTCTTTCAGAGCCACCGATGAGGTCAACACCAACAACTTCTTTTGCCATCGTCATGCTCATCATTACATAATTGTCCCATGTAGCTTTTGTTATTGGATCTGGCAATTCCTGTAACCATGGATTGGTTCCTTGTTTACCTGTGCCAATTGAAACTTTTTGATAAAGTACTAATTCAACTTTTCCGCCTTTTTTAATCCCTGAGATTGCAGCTACGGCCTCTTGTACAGATGCTCCATTAAATGAACCCGGAGAAGGAGCTGTAGTTGCTTGTAATGTTATTACAGGGGGTTTAGCTCCTGTAGTGTCTTTAGCACTTATTGATGTAGCTGTTAATGACTTTGCATTTCCATCGATTACACCCCTTTGAAGTGCAGCGTCAAATGCAGTTTTAGAGCCAAGCTTTGTTTCCCAGTAATTCTTAAAATAAGTTTCGTAGTCTGTATTATTACCACTCCATTTTAATAATGAAGTTTGAAAAGCTCTTGTTTTGAAAAGCGGATGAATAGTTGGTTGAATAAAACTTGTATAACCTGATTTTGGTTCAGCGTCACCCCAGCTTTCAAGGAAATGATGAGCAGGGATCACATAATCACAATGCTCAGTAGTTTCATCAAGGTATTCGTTGAAAGAGATCTTTGTTTTCACTTTTGCCAAAGCAGCATTGAATTTATCTGCAGCATGATAATTATATGATGGATTAGCACCATAGATCATTATTGCACCAACCTGCCCGGCATTCATTTGATCAATAAGATCACTTAGATCCTTATCAACACCCTGGCGAAAATTTAATGTAGTTGACCAATCAATTGTAGAACCATACGCACCGATCGCATTGTTGATAGCATTTACAACTGTCTGCACATTTACATCATTGCTTCCGCTTACTACAACTGCCGCGCCTTTGTTTGCCAATAATTCAGTGGCCGCTTTTGTAATTCCTGCTTTTACTTTATCACTTAAAGTAGTTGTTGCCGCATTACCTGCAATAGCAGCCAGTAATGCTGATGCAACAGCACCTGATTCAGATGGTCGGTGAGTAAACCTTTCATCAGCATTTGCACCAGTCATGCTCAGAAAACTTTCGAACTGCAAATGCCTGCTCATTTCAGATGCGCCGTCTTTTAATTTTCTTGTTTGCGAGTATTGACGGGCAAACTCAACAGGATTTAACCATGTACCCAAAAAATCAGCACCGAGGCTTACAATTATTTTTGCTTTTGCAAGATTGTAAGTTGGAATTGCTCTTTTGCCAAATGTTGCTTCATTCGCCATCAGCATTCCACTGAAAGAATCAGCATCATACTGTACATGTTTTAACCCAGGGTATTTTGCAATAATTTCTTTTGTTGTTACTGAGGTGATCGAGCTTGTAAGCAAAACAGGGTTTGTAACACCTGCATCACTAATCATTTTATCAAGCTGCTCGAAAGTTGGTACTTCTTCAAACTTATCGCCAACTTTTCTTTTCGGATGAGTCAGCCTGTTTGTATCATAAAGGTCAAGAACAGAAGCTTGTGCTCTTGCTGATGTTCCTCCACCTGTATATACACATTCATTATTGCCTTCTATCTTTATTGGGCGACCATCTCTTACTTTGGCAAGTATTGGCAACACATCACCATCCTGAACATAAGTTGTTGCATAATACTTTGAAACTCCCGGAACAATATCAGCTGGTTTATTGGCAAAAGGAATCGCTTTTCTTACCGGTGTTTTACAACCAGCAGCAATAGCAGCGGCAGCAGTGCTGAATCCAAGATATTTCAGAAAGTCGCGACGTGGAGCTGTAGCATCCAGCCAGCCTTTATTATTTCTATCTTCAAAAGGAAGGTCCTCCTGGAACTCATTCTCAATTTTTTTTGCCAGCTCTTCACTTCCTTTCAGCTCGCCGAAACTTTGCCAATATTTATTATCGCTCATATAGTTGAATGTGAAAATTTGAAACCCGAAATTATAATCGATCAATAAGTCAGATCAGTAATGACATTTTTGACACTCCAAACCACCAATATCTTTTACAGTTACGCTATCCATCTTTCCACTTTTAATATCATTATGGAATTTCTCGTATATGCTATAAAATTTATTTCCAGTTGCCTTACCTGAACTATCTGTTTTATAAAAATCAACTTTTGTATTACGATGACAGTTAACGCACCAGCCCATACTTAATTCTGAGAACTGGTACACTTCATCCATGTTTGTGATCTCACCATGACAAGACTGGCACTGTACTTTGCCCGCTTTTATATGCTGGGAGTGATTGAAATAAACATGATCGGGCAGGTTATGAATTTTGGTCCAGGTAATAGGTTTTGCTTTTGAAGGGTCCCATGCAGCGGCATTCTTTGGATCAAAGCCAGCATAGCTGTATAATTTTTGGATCTCTTTTGTTCCATCTACCTTGGTACCATCTGGTCTTTTTAGTTCAGGTCCTTTTGTGTATTCATTAATTGTTTTATGACAATTCATACAAACATTCACAGATGGGATTGCGGCATGTTTGCTATCCATAGCAGCACCATGACAATACAAACAATTTATCTGGTTGATCCCCGCATGTACTTTATGAGAATAGAAGATCGGCTGCGTTGGTTCATAATGTTTTTGTCTGCCAAAATCTATTAAAGCATTGGCTGTATAATAACCACCAACAACAAAAAGCACAATTGAAAAGAGAGCTATATAAACTTTATTTTTATAAAATGGAACTGGTTCTGGACGATGAATTCCTTCATGATCATCGCTTAGTTTTTTCAAATTGCTGTTAACCTGCATCAGGATAAGAGCAATAAGGGCCATGATCAATGAAATGATTCCGAATATTAATGCACCGTGACCTTCTCCCTCTGGCTGTCCTGGCCCTGGGCCTGAAGGAACTGGCTTTTGCCATGTATCTACATATGCAATAACCTCTTTAAGTTCAGCATCTGAAATCTGTCCTTCGAATATTTGCATTACAGCCGGACGACTTGCCGCTACTTCAGCTGCATGAGCATCCGTTTTTGCAAGTTTGCTCCAATTAAGAATCCATTGTTTCACACGGTTTTCATCACCTTCCCATCTTGAAAGTATTTTTTCAAGATTTGGTCCTGTTGCTCCATCATTACCCATTGTATGACAGCTTGCACATTTAGCTATGAATATAGCTTTGCCTGCAGCATTAGCATCCTGGGCATTAATTCTTGAAAAGGAAAAAATAAAAAAAGTAACGAGAAGTAATAGTCTTGTTGAAGTGAAATATTTATCTGGAATCATAGAAGCAATTAGATCTAAAGAATGTGGATAAAATCTCTTAACCGGCTGCAAAAATAAGTCATGAATGCAACAAAAGTTCAACACGTTTAAATTTTTTTTGATCCGCTTCCAGACTGCGTTTCATCGGATTTTAGTATCGTTCATTGTAAAGGTGATTAAACAATGTCACTAATCTGTCAACCTTTGACAAACAATTTTTTTTTTGTTATTAATGATAGCTGTTTTATCCGATTTTTGCGGGATTGGCATCATTGATATTGACCGTAACAATAAATTTTGTGCATGTTTGAGAAATTAAGGCAAAAATGGAAAGTAAACGTTTTTCAATTGGTGCTGATTCTTTGCACATTTGCGATCGGTGGTAGTTTGACAGGTTATGCTGCAAAAAAAATAATGAATGTATTGCCCATTGAATCCGATTGGCTCTGGACAATTATCTATATCCTTCTTGTTACTGTCATCTGGCCGATCATGGTTTTAATTATCAGCCTTCCTTTTGGACAATTCAGGTTTTTCTATAACTATACCCGTAAACTGGGTCAAAGAATTGGGTTGCTGAAGACACAGAAAGTAAAAAATCAAAACTAAAAGTCAAAAGTGGGGTGAAATGCCGGTTTTTGAGTTTTGACTTTTTACTTCATCTTAGCCAGTTCAGCTTCAGCAGCAATGTATCCAAAGGTGCTCCATTGATTGCCGGCCACTACTTTCTCAAACAATTCCTTTGCCTTACCCTTATCCCCTTTTAATTGATAATAGATACCAAGACCATAACCCAGCGTGGCATTACTGACTGTTTGCTGGTTTTGAGTTTTTTCAACTAGCTTTTTATCATCTTTTGATTGATACATTGATAATATCTCATAATAATCATGATTCTCTATTATTTCCATTTCTTTTGTCACATCCAGTAAATGGCGATCTGCATCTTTTTCCCTTCCCATTTTACGTAGTGTTATGTTTAACCAGTTTAATGTGGCCACTTTCATATCATCATTATCCGAAATGTCAAGACACTTTTCCCATGCAAGTAATGCCTGCCGGTTATCTCCTTTCAGATAATAAGCCAGGCCAAGGTGGTAATATATATTAGTATGCAACGAACTTGTCGGAAAATTTTTTTCATTAGGAATGCCGTCTTCTTCTATCTCGTCTATCTGGTCTTTTATAAGATCAATTGCTTTTTTAAGATCCGCGATCGCATTATCGTAACAGCGAAGAGTGATATAACGATGTCCCCGGTGCCTGTAAAATCTTGCATTATTGGGATGAAGGTTTATCCCTTTTGTATAAATAGCTATTGCTTCTTTATAATATCCCAGGTATGCAAGGCGGCGACCATACCATATTATATGATCATCATTAAGGCTATCGGCTTTGTACTTTTTTTCGGCGGATCTCATGTTAGCCTCAAAAACTTTTTTTAATGAGTCTGTAAGTGAAGGAGCAGGGTACTGTTTGTCTTCGCAGTTTTGTTTTTGCGCAAAACTGATATTGCTCAGTGCTGCAAATAAAAATGGCAGAATAAATTTTATCATACCGAAAAGTTACAACTTTGCGCCGGTGAAAAAATTAAGGATGAAACAAATTGCTATTTTTTCTTCGGGAGCTGGTTCCAATGCAAAAAAGATAATCGATCACCTGCTATCAAAGGAAAAAAATAATTTCAGACCAGTTGTCAGTTTGATCGTTTGCAATAAACCCGAAGCCGGCGTTTTAAATATCGCTGCAGAAAATAATATCCCGGTTTTACTAATTGATAAGGAAAAATTTTTTCGCGGCAATGCTTATATCGATGAACTTAAAGCTGCAAATATTGATTTTATAGTCCTCGCCGGTTTTTTGTGGAAATTACCGGAGGCATTAATAAAAGCATTTCGCGGAAAAATGATCAATATACACCCAGCTCTTTTACCAAAATACGGCGGTAAGGGGATGTACGGAAATTTCGTACATGAAGCAGTGATCGCTAATAAGGAAAAGGAAAGCGGTATTACCATTCATTATGTAGATGAGGTTTATGATCATGGGCAGATCATTTTACAGGCAACCTGCCTGGTTTCAGAAGATGATACGCCTGAAACACTGGCAAAAAAAGTTCAGTTACTGGAACACAGGCATTTTCCTGCCGCCGTTTCATTACTGGCTACACTTTAGATTACTATTTGCATTTTCTTTTGTTACTTGCCGTGCTTGAGAAAATTTTCAGTCTATATTATAATAATTGCCTGTTGCTTTTCTTCAAAGGCCGGTGCCCAATCTTTTAAATTGCGCGGCACTGTTTATGACAGTACCAAAACCTACCCGGTCATTTCTGTAAGCGTTTTAACTTCTGCGGGCAAAGGAACTGTAACTGATATATATGGTCACTATGAGATAGATGTAACTGAAACGGATTCGGTTTGGTTCAGCTACTTAAATAAACCTACTATTAAATACCTCGTTGGAAAAATACCTGATGCTTCACACTTTGATATTGCTATCCATATTAATGTGCCTGTGCTAAAAGAAGTGATCGTAAAACAGCGCAATTACAAAATGGATTCTATTCAAAATCGTCTTGATTATGCCAAGGCTTTTGACTGGCAAAAACCAAGACTAGAAGGGATCTCGAGTGGAGAGCTTGGCTCGGCTGCAGGATTTAATCTTGATGCGATCATTCACATGTTCCAATTCAGAAAAAATAAAAGCAATGAAGCTTTCAGAGAAAGATTATTAGCGGAGGAAAGAGAGAAATTTATTGATCATCGTTTTAATAAAGCACTTGTACTCCGATTAACAGGATTGATCGGTGATGCAAGAGATAGTTTTATGCAAAGCTGCCGGCCCTCTTACGAGATCTGCATGTATGTCGGTGAATATGATTTTCAATACTACATTAAAAAATGCTATGAAGCTTATAAGCTGAAGAAAAGCGAAGGTTGGTTAAAAAAAGAAAATTAACTTACTGTCGTTTTTAAACGAAACTGCTTTATGAGTAATAAGCTTCACAATGAACTTAAGAAAGAGTTTCAGCTTGAACGGCTTATTCTTTTTAGTGACGCTGTCTTTGCGATTGCTATTACTTTATTAGTTATTGAAATAAAGATCCCGGAGATACATGAAAAACCAATAACAGACAATGCTGTTTTACATAAACTTGCAGAGCTTATTCCAAAGTTTGTTGGTTTTCTTGTCAGTTTTTTATTGATCGGTCAATACTGGATCGTTCATCACAGGATGTTCAGCTTTGTTATCAATTTCACCGACCGGCTCATCTGGTTGAATATTTTGTTTTTGTTTGCGATTGCATTAATGCCATTCAGCACCGGTTTTTATAGCGAATATGTTTTAAGAGGCGTGGTAACGCCGGTCATTTTTTATACAGCCAATATTGCTTTGCTTGGTCTTGCAAATTTTTTAATGTGGAGATACTTAAGTAATCAGAAAAACAATTTAACCGAAAACCTGACACCAGCGTTAGCAAAATATTTTTCATTAAGAGCCTTAACGGTTCCTACAATATTTGTCATCTTCTCATTTGTATATTTATATAATCCAACGATCGCATTCTTCATACCGATTCTTATTCCTTTTATCATGCGTCTTATCTTTAATCCTATGAAGAAAAAAATTACCAACCCAGGCAATTAAAATAAAACACATGAAACCTGTTATATTATCAGTTGTTTTCCTCTTTTCCTCTATTAGTAATTCATTTTCCCAAAATGTTCTGCTATCAGTAAGCCCTGAAAAAGAAAACATTTCGTCCGAAAGATTAAGACAGATCGATGCGAATATCAATCAATGGATAAAAGAAGGACAATTGAATGGCGCCACCGCTATCATTCTTCGCAATGGGAAAATCGTTTATCATAAAGCGTTTGGCGTTGCCGGTGAAAATGTGTCGATGAAAAAAGATAATATTTTCCGGATTGCTTCTATGACAAAACCGATCATCAGCGTCGCTGCAATGATGCTATATGAAGATGGAAAATTCTTACTAACAGACCCGATCTCAAAATTTATTCCTGAGTTTAAAAACCCTGTCGTTCTTGATAAATACAATGCGGCCGATACAACTTACACAACGGTTCCTGCAAAAAGAGAAATTACCATGCGGGATATCTTATCGCAAAGTTCCGGAATCGGTTATGCCCAGATAGGCTCTGCTACTACAAATGCAATCTATTTTAAAAATAAGATAAATGGTGGCATTGGTACGCCGTATTCAACATTGAAAGATGTAATTCCAAGACTTGCTAAACTTCCTTTGTTTGCACAACCCGGTGAGGAATTTTATTATGGATTGAATACGGATGTACTCGGTTATTTAATTGAAGTGATCAGCGGCATGCCATTAGATAAATATTTACAGGAAAAAATATTTCAACCCCTTGGCATGAAAGACACCTATTTCTTTTTACCAAAAGAAAAACAAGGAAGACTTGTTTCTTTATACACCCAGGGCAATAACAAAATGAACATTCAGGATTCATTAATAAATTTGAACGGGACCTTTTCAAGAGATTTTCCAAAAACAATTAACGGAACTTATTTTTCCGGAGGTGCAGGATTAAGTTCAACAGCCTATGATTACGCTTTGTTTGGTCAAATGCTTTTAAATGGCGGTGAATTAAATGGCAAACGGATCTTATCTCCTGCCGCCATTCAAATAATGGTGTCAAACCAGATCGGCGAGTTGTTGATGTGGGGTGATGCAAATAAAACAAGAAGATTCGGTTTGGGTTTTGGTATTCTTACTGATTACGCCGAAAGAACATTGATGATACCTGCTGGTTCTTATGGCTGGGATGGAATGTTTGCTTCGCATTATTGGACCGATCCTAAAAATAAAATGGTAGTTGTGTTTATGCGTAATATCTGGCCAACAGAACATTGGGATTATGGTGATAGAATAAAACCTTTGATCTACCAGGCATTGAAATAAATATTATTTTAAATTATAAATTTTGAATGGAAGTACATCATCACAGTCATACTGAAAGAAAAAAATGGAAACATTACTTCTGGGAATTCTTTATGCTATTCCTGGCTGTAACGCTGGGATTCCTGGTAGAGAACCAACGGGAACATTACATAGAACACCAACGCGAAAAAAAATATGCACAGCTGCTTTATGAAGATTTGAAAAAAGATTCCGCCAGTTTGAATGCAATTATTGGAATAAAACAATGGCGTGGTGCCAAATTGGACAGCTTGTTTTATATTTTATCACTACCTGGCCTGGAAAAAAACGGCAGTCCGGTTTATTACTATAGCAGTTTTCTAGCTCTTAACCTGCCTTTCAAACCAAATGATGCAACCATTCAGCAACTGCGCAGTTCTGGAAGTTTAAGATATTTTAGTAATCCACAATTGTATAATGCTATTAGCAAGTATTATTCTGACTGTATGTTTTACCTGGACAGGGAAAACGAAGGAAGTAACAGCGAATCGCTATTACGTTTAGGCGCAAAGATTTTTGACGCTAATAAATTATATTCATTTATACAGATCACGCCATCGATCAAAAATTCAGTTCATTACCCCACTGAATCAATGGAACTACTTACTACTGATAAAGAAGTGATAAATGAGTTCACTTTTTTGGGAAAGAGAGCAAAGAATCATAATGATCTTTCACTCTATCTTTTAAGCGCTGTGATCAATCCTCAATTGAATGAGCTGATCACTGAAATAAAAACCAAATATCATCTAAAATAATAGCAAGTATATGGAACAAACAACTCTCGGTATCGGAACAAGATTACAACACACTCAATATGGTCCAGGTGTGATCGTGGGTATTCGCTATGCGAGTTATCTTATTTCTTTTATTAATCATGGTTTAAAAGAAATTGATAAAACAGATACTAAGCTGGATGAGATCATTCCCGAAAATGTAACGGAAGAAATAGAAACGCATTCAGATATTGAAAAGTCTTTACTTAAAATTTTAAGATTATGGGGAGGCATTAATGAAAATGTTCCTCTGGGTGATCGCTGGCAGCATGGTGTAATGTTGCTTCAACCGGCTGATAAAAGTTTAAAGCCAAAAGAAATCCCTATTGAGGATTTCTTTCATAAGATCGTGATGTTACGTGACCGACTAAGGGTACTTGAGCAAAATATCAATAGCAATAAAAAATTAAGTGATGAAGATAAAGTTGGAATGCAACAATATGTCACTCGTTGCTATGGTTCATTGACCACATTTAATGTACTCTTCAAAAACAAAGAGCATTGGTTTGTGGGAGATAAAAGCAGTAACGATTAAACCCTTACATCATGCAATTATTTTCAAGGACCTTAATTTTCTGTTTTTATATTTTCTGCTCGTCATTTGTGTTTTCACAAAATGCGGTGGCTGACAGTGGCGCCTATTTCAGATCATTTGATGGCACAAAAATTTATTATGAAGTAAGAGGCAGTGGCGAAACTGTTTTATTAGTTCATGGTTTTATTGTGAACGGACAATCATGGAAGAGAACAGAACTATATAAAGATTTGCTTGCACAAGGCTATAAAGTGATCATTCTTGATCAGCGTGGTAATGGCTTTTCTGATAAGCCACATGATTCAACCGCCTATGATAATGATGCCGAAGCAAAAGACATCATGGCTTTGATGAATTTGCTTAAGATAAAAAAATACAGCGCTGTTGGTTATTCACGAGGTTCGATCATTGTTTCCAGGTTATTGGTATTGGATAAAAGAATTAAAAAAGGTGTGATGGGAGGAATGGGAGCGGAGTTTACTAATCCTCAATGGCCGCGACGCATTATGTTTTATAGAGCATTAAGTGGTGATTCGATTCCTGAATTGGCAGCAATGGTACAGAATGTAAAAAAACAAGGACTTGATCAGCAGGCCCTGGCATATTTGCAAAGATCACAGCCCTCTACAAGTAAAGAAAAGTTGGGCAAAATAAAACAACCTGTACTGATCATTTGTGGCGATAAAGATTCTGACAATGGTTCCGCAAAAGAATTAGCCGATCTTTTTAAACATCCAACTTATAAAATAACACCCGGTGATCATGGTGGTGCAAGCCGAACCAAAGAATTTTCAACGGAAGTAATTTCTTTTCTGCAGAAAAAATGATCAATCCCTGTAATTCAAAGCAGGTTTCCTGTCACCCACTAATGCTTTGTATTGGTAGTCCCCTTTATTCTTTTTAAATTCTTCTTTTGCATTTGCGATAAGTATTGGTGCGGTGAACAGATCAAAAGCAGTTAATGTCATTGTCTTTGCAGCCACCATCATTCCTTTTATTCCAATATCAGTACCTCCACAGGCAACAGCCTGCCAGCTATGCGCAGGTGTACCGGGTATCCATGTTGCAGCTTCTAATCCTACTGTTGGTACAGCATAACTTACATCACCCACATCAGTTGAACCTTGTCCACCACCTACGGTAGTTTTTAATGATTGTACGTCTGCCGCAGATTCAATGGCAGGAGAAGTAAAGTTAAAAGTTGATTGTAATTTTTTGCCGAATTCAATTTCACCTGGTGTATAAGAAACACCTCCCACCATTTCTAAATTTTTCTGCATGGCATCTGCCAAAGTTTTATTCAGTAACAGATCATGTGAACCACCGATCAATTCATATTCCATTTCTGTTCCAGTTCCAAGTGCGGCACCTTGCGCCGCTTTCACTACACGATCGAATACTTTCAGTACAACATCTTTTTGGGGATGGCGTACATAATAATATACTTCTGCAAAATCAGGGACAATATTTGGCGCCTTACCGCCATTGGTAATTACATAATGGATCCTTGTCTCCTGTGGTACATGTTCACGCATCATGTTTACCATATTATCCATTGCCTCTACTGCATCCAATGCCGATCTTCCTTTTTCCGGCGCCATCGATGCATGAGCCGCTATTCCTTTAAAACGAAACTTAGCAGATGTATTTGCTAAAGCACTTGTCATCGTTACCGCATTGTGTTCATCGGGATGCCAATGAATTACAATATCCACATCAGAAAACAAACCGGCACGGACCATATATACTTTCCCTGAACCACCTTCTTCCGCAGGACAACCATATACACGAATAGTTCCCGATAGTTTTTTTTGCTCAATTAATTTTTTTATTTCGATGGCCGAAGCAACGGAAGCCACGCCAAATAAATGATGACCACATGCCTGCCCTGCATTTTTTCCTTCAATAGGTTTTTTCTCAGGTACTGCCTGTTGCGACATTCCGGGTAATGCATCAAACTCCGCAAGAATGCCGATGACTGGTGAGCCACTTCCATAGCTAGCAACAAACGCCGTTGGTATATCTACAACTCCTGATTGTATCACAAAACCATTTTCTTTCAATGTCTCCTGGAGTAAGGCGGTGCTCTTTTCTTCTTTATATCCAACTTCCGCATAGTCCCATATTTTCATTGCTCTTTCTTTATAGTAATCATATTTACCATTCAGAGACGTTATGATGGTTTGTTTGTCTTTTGAGTGATCAGGACTTTTTTCTTTAATCTTTTGCGATGAAGCGATAATTGAAATAAAAAATAAAAAAGTAAATAACATTCCTTGCTGTTTCATTCAGTGGGTTTAAATAAAGCTAATGCTTTTTTTATAAGACAAAAACAGGCACTGAAGTGATCGTTGATGCGGATCACAACACTTTTTCCATATACACCACGCCTGGTAAGGGGTTATCATAATACGCAGAAATGTTTTCAAATCCATAATGATGATATAAATGAACCGCAGCCTGGAGTTTCAAAAATGTATCAAGCTTCATTCGTTTATAGTTTCTTTCTTTTGCTGAACTAAGCAATTCTTCAATTAACAACCTTCCAATTTTATTTTTCCGGAAAAAAGGTTTTACATAGAGGCGTTTCATTTCACAAGATCCCGATTCTTTCATTCTGGTTAATGCAATACAACCGGCGATCTCATCTTCCCAATAAGCCAGTACCAGGTCACCGGATGGCGGACCATATTTCTTCAAGGGATGCTTCAATTCTTCATCAAAACTCTGGAAACAAATATCTTCATTCAACTCCTTTTCATATTCACGAAAAAGATCCCGGATGATCTCCAGTTTTCTTCCTTCCTCAATAATATGTTTGATGCGCAGCATGATTTTTTGTTGTATAAAATTAGTTATCTACCTTTTGCCTTTAAAATAATTTTAAAAAATGTATCCACGTTATATCCTGTTTGCACTGGCATTATTAATGACCACAACTATTTTCAGCCAGAAATATAAAAAGATCCACGATAAAGCAATACTTGTAGATACCCATAACGATTTTCCCAGTGCTTCCATCGAAAAAAAAGTAAGTCTTGATTCGGAGCTGTTGGGCAAAACACATACTGATCTTGCCCGTTTGCGTACCGGAGGTGTAGATGTTCAAATATTCTCCATCTTTTGCGGGCCGGAACAACAACAGCCTTATGCATTTGCCAATCGTGAAATAGATTCAGTATATGAATGGGCTAACAGAGCACCTAACCGGATGACAATTGTAAGAACACCAGCCGAATTAAAACAAGCGATCAAAGACAAAAGATTGGCTACGATGTTAGGAGTGGAGGGTGGCCACATGATCGAGGATAAAATAGAAAACCTCGATGCGTTATATGTCCGTGGTGTACGATACATGACGCTTACATGGAACAATAGCACAAGCTGGGCAACCTCTGCAGCAGATGAAACTATGAAAGCTGATTCATTGACGCATAAAGGACTTACAGATCTTGGAAAAAAGATCGTTCAAAGAATGAATGACCTCGGAATGATGATCGATATAAGTCATAATGGAGAACAAACTTTTTGGGATGTTATAAAACTTACAAAAAAGCCGATCATTGCTTCGCATAGTTGCGTTTGGACCTTATGTCATCATCGGAGAAATTTGAAAGACGACCAGATAAAAGCGATCGCCAAAAATGGTGGTGTTATTCATATTAATTTTTATGCCGGCTTTCTTGATAGTACTTATGAAAGAAAAGCAGCGCAGTTAATTGCCAAACATAAACCTGAAATTGATTCATTGGTTGCTCACGGCACACAGCCAGACTATGCAGGAATAATGACAATGGAAAAATATAAAGAAGAAACAAATGCTATACGTCCGCCACTTTCCTTACTGCTCGATCATATTGATTATATAGTAAAACTGGTTGGTATCGATTTCGTTGGGCTTGGTTCAGATTTTGACGGTATAGAAGCCGGGCCAAGAGAATTAAATGGCGTTCAGGATTTTCCTTTGATCACAAAAGCGTTATTAGAAAGAGGGTATAGTAGAAAAGATGTCCGTAAGATCCTCGGAGAAAATTTTTTAAGGGTTTTTAAGGCGAACCAGCTTGGCACGAACTGATCTATTCTTCTTGCTTTAATTTCTTATCAAAGAAAAAAGTTCCTGTGGGGACGATGGCTGCAAGAAATGCAGTTGCAAACCATTTAAATGATTCATTCCGGTCTGTTTTTACTTCCCATGCAAGAAAAAGAAATGCAACAAATAAAATACCGTGGATCCAGCCACAAATTTTCACAGCCATTGGTTGATGTAACAAATATTTCAGAGGCATAGCGACACAAAGTAATACCAAAAAAGAAATCCCTTCAGCAATGCCCACTTTACGGAGCCATGAAAATTTTCTATTCATACCAATTTTTTAATTCCAGAGATCGAAAGGCGCAAGTTATTAAATGTTATACGTCAAATTATATTTAACAAAGGCTAAATTGCAAACATTAAAATCAAAAGCCAACAGTGTTGAAATTTTCCTTCTTCATTTTATTTTCCCTTCTGCTTACGCAAATTCTTTTTGCGCAAAAGAAAAATGAAAAATACCAGCTGCATATAAAAAAAGCTTCCTCTTTTATAAAAGTTGATGGCATCATGGATGAACAAGCCTGGAAAGATGCTGACGTTGCTTCAGATTTTTTTATGGTATTGCCCATGGACACCAGCGGTGCAAAGGCGAAAACAGAAGTGCGGCTGAGTTACGATGAAGAAAATCTTTATTTGATAGCGATCTGCTCTCATAAAGAAAATCAGAAATACATGGTTGAATCACTGAAACGTGATTTTGTTTTTGGAAAGAACGATAATTTTTTATTGTTTATGGATCCTTTCGATGATCAAACCAATGGTTTTTCATTTGGGGCTAATGCAGCAGGAGCACAATGGGACGGTATGATGTATGATGGCGGTAAAGTTGATCTGAGCTGGGATAATAAATGGATATCAATTGTAAAAAATTATCCTGATAAATGGGTATTTGAAGCTGCTATACCTTTTAAAACTATCCGTTATAAAAAGGGAATTAAAAGATGGGGAATAAATTTTAGCAGGCTTGATATTCTCATTGCAGAAAAATCAAGCTGGGCACCTGTGCCAAGACAATTTCCCACTGCATCACTTGCTTATTCTGGATCCCTTGTTTGGGATGAACCACCTCCTGAAGCCGGTGCAAACATTTCTGTTATTCCTTATGTGCTTGGCCGTGTCACAAAAGATTATGAAGCAAAGAAAGCTGCAGAATATAAAACAGAAATTGGTATTGACGCAAAGATCGCTGTAACCTCCTCATTGAATCTTGATCTTACTGTAAATCCTGATTTTTCACAAGTGGAAGTGGACAGGCAAGTAACGAATCTTGATCGCTATGAACTATTTTTCCCTGAGAAAAGACAATTCTTTTTGGAGAATGGTGATCACTTTTCAAATTTTGGATATGCAAATATTCGTCCGTTCTTTTCACGACGCATTGGTTTAAATGCTCCAATAAATTTTGGTGCAAGGCTTAGCGGAAAGATCGACAAGGATTGGCGAATTGGATTAATGGATATGCAAACAGGAAAGGTAGATTCGGTGGAACTACCCGCACAAAATTTTGCTGTGGTCGCTTTACAAAGAAGAATTTTTTCGAGATCAAATATTGGTTTTTTGTTTGTCAACAAACAATCTATCAATTATGATCCTACTGATACAGCAAAGCATTTGTACTCATCATTCAACAGGAATTTTGGTTTTGAATACAATCTTGCATCAGCAAATAACTTGTGGACCGGCAAAGCGATCTTGTTAAAATCATTTAGCCCTGGTAATACCGGGAAAAATTGGGTGCATGCTGCCAACCTTCAATATACTACACGCAAATGGACAATTGCATGGCAGCATGAATATGCAGGAGCTAATTATACCGCAGAGGTTGGCTATGTGCCAAGAACAAATTATATAAAGATCAATCCATTGATTAGCCGGTTATTTTTTCCAAAGAGCGGAAAAGTATTAAGTCATGGACCAAGAGCTTATACCAATTATTATTTTACACCATCTATGAAACAAACAGATCATGAAACTATTTTTCTTTATTTATTGAATTTTCGCAACCAAAGTGTGTTTGACGTTTGGGCAGGAGATGTGTTTGTAGAACTATTACAACCATTTGATCCCACCAATTCAGGAAAAGATACACTGGCAAGGGGCACTCAACATAACTGGAAAGCATGGGGTGTAGAATATATTTCAAAACCACAAAGTCATTTCACTTTTGGTTTTAGTACAAGGTTTGGTGGATATTATGCAGATGGCACTCGTTCAAGTATTTCAGCAGATCTTGGTTATCGTTTTCAGCCATTTGTGAATATAGCGATCAATACAACTTATAACAATCTCGGTCTCCCATTACCGTGGGGTAAAACTCATTTTTGGCTGATAGGGCCAAGAGTTGATGTGACGATGACAAATAAATTATTCTTTACCGCTTTTGTTCAATACAATGAGCAGCAAAAGAATATTAATATCAATACAAGATTTCAATGGCGCTATCGTCCGGCTTCTGATCTATTTATTGTGTATACCGATAATTATTATACCACACCTTTATATGTTCGCAACCGGGCTCTTGTAGTAAAATTTACTTATTGGTGGAATATGTAGAAGAAATTTATTCTATATCCTCCGAAAAAAAGATCACATTAGAATTCAGATCATGAATAGCAAACTCATTTGTTCCCCACGGAGTATTTGCTCTGAAATCATTTTCATTAACAGCTCCTCTTTGTTTAAACTCTTCAAAAAGAGGTTTGATATTTTTTACATCAATACGAATAACAGCGCCACCATTCATTGGGTCATCTTTAGTGCCAGCATGCCATTGAAGATGTATCTCAAGATCATTACGATAAAGACCGGCATACATTTTTTCATGTAAAAAGGAAAGTTCAAAACCCGTCTTCTCTTTATACCATGCAACATCTCTTGCAATATCAGCAGATTCAAGAACAGGAATGATTTTTACAAGTTCTGTTCTCATTTTATTTAGCTATTTAGATCCTGTTGCACCGATCACTAACCGTACAAGCTCACCGATCTTATTTGGCTCCAGCCATCTTGCAACAATTACAAGATCATGTTCATTATCTACAACAATAAAGTTGCCACCAAATCCATTAGCGTAATAAATATTTTTTGAAATATCGCCTAACTGGTTTTCCTGGTTTGTCCACCACATTAGTCCATACGATTTGTTGGCAGCAGAAGGTTGTCCAACAGAATTCACCCATTGTTCAGATATCAATTGTTGGTTCTTCCATTTACCTTTTCTTAAAAACAATAAGCCAAATCTTGCCTGGTCAAGGGTATTAATGAAAATACCCCCACCAAAATGACCACCTCCGCTTACTGATTCTATCATTTGCCCGTCAATATTTACAAATGAATTATCATAACCATACCAGCGCCATGTTGTAGATGCCCCTATCGGATCCATTATTCGTTCACGCAACACAACCGGTAAAGGTTTTCTTACCACTTCCAATAATGAATATGCTAATAAATTCACCCGAACATCATTGTATTCAAAATTTGATCCGGGCTCAAGTAGCTTTCTGTTTTTCCAGTCATCTATAGTTCCTTGTTTTGGCGGACGATCGGCCCAATCGCAAACATCAAACAAACAACCCGACCAATCCGATGATTGCGTTAATAAATGTCGCCATGTGATTTTTGAATTATGTTCACCATCAAATTTTCCGTCCCATAAATATTCATTTACACGGTCATCTATATTTTTTATTAAATGATCATCGGCAACAAGTCCAACAACAGTTGAAAGAAAACTTTTTGAAACACTGAATGTCATATCCACTCTTTTTACATCTCCCCACTGAGCTATGATATAACCGTTCTTTAAAATTATTCCGGCAGGTTTGCCTCTTTCTCTCATTGGCCCAACTATTTTATAGTTAGGCTCGTTGGCATATGCTTTTAAATTAGCAATGCGCAGATCATAGTCTGTCTTGCTATCATTGTGTAAAGCAAAACTTATAGCGCTGTCAAGCAGTGCTGCATTCATTTTTAATTCTGAAGGTTTTTTTGTTTGCCAGGTTGAATCAGGGAAATAGAATTGCTGGCTATAAATTACTTGAGAGAAAAAAATAAAAATACCTGCAAGAAAGGTTTTATTAACTGCCGATTTCATTTTATGAATATAAATCAATAATCAATCACCTGCTCTTCTATAGCCTGCGGTAATTCTCTCCATTCATATTGCTGGTTACGGAGTTGTGGTTCAAAGCCTGCTTCACGAATGGCTTGCTGAATACTTTTATAAGTAAAGCGATGCGGCGCACCGGCTGCACTTACCACATTTTCTTCAAGCATGATGCTTCCGAAGTCATTTGCACCGGCATGCAAGCAAAGTTGTGCAACCTGTTTACCAACAGTAAGCCAGCTTGCCTGTATATTTTTAATGTTAGGTAACATGATGCGGCTCATAGCGATCATGCGGATATATTCATCAGGTGTTGTAAGGTTATGTACACCACGGATCTTGGCGAGTAATGTATCCACATCCTGGAAAGTCCATGGAATAAAAGCGAGAAAGCCTTTTGCATTTTCCGGCTTACGGCTTTGCACGTCTCTTATTTTTATTAAATGCTCAAAACGTTCTTCGATCGTTTCAACATGACCAAACATCATGGTAGCCGAAGTAGTGATATTTAGCTTGTGTGCTTCATGCATAATGTCGAGCCATTCCTGTGCGCCGCATTTTCCTTTGCTTATTAATCTTCGTACTCGATCAATTAATATTTCTGCACCGGCACCGGGCAATGAATCCATACCGGCTTCTTTTAATGCAACCAATACATCATGATGGTTGCTTTTTTCAAGCTTGGTGATATGCGCCACTTCAGGTGGCCCAAGTGTATGCAGTTTAATTGTTGGAAATTCCTTTTTGATCTGGCTGAAAGTATTGACATAAAAATCCAAACCTAATTCCGGGTGATGACCGCCTTGTAATAATAACTGGTCGCCGCCCCAACGAATTGTTTCTTCGATCTTCTTTCGGTACGTTGGCATATCCGTTATGTATGCTTCCGCATGGCCGGGTATGCGATAGAAATTACAAAACTTGCAATTGGCAATACAGACATTGGTTGTATTTACATTGCGATCGATCTGCCAGGTTACTTTTCCATGGGGCACTTGTTTCTTCCTGAGTTCATCAGCCAGGAACATCAATTCGGTAACCGGCGCTTTTTCAAATAGAAAAACTCCTTCTTCCCTGGACAGGAATTCAAACCTGGAGGCTTTCTCGTATAGATCGGGTAGCTGCATAATAGGAGCGCAAAGGTAAAGAAGAGAAAATCATTCAATTAATCGCGGCCCGTAATTATTTGTTGGATTATTATTATAACTTGTCAGGCAGATGCAGCAAATGAGTGCAACTGTTCGTCTATTTGCTGGACAATTATCTGAAGCATCCCGATCAAGTCGGGATGACGCTTTTGTTCAATAGAATACAGGAAGATGAACGGAGCGTCGCAATCCCGATAGCTATCGGGACCAAATAGTAATGCGAAAGCCGGTAACACAAATATTGTTTTGCTTTTTAATAGCGGTGTCTATTTCAGCAACAGCACAGGAACAATTCGTTGATGGCCCTGCAAGACTTTTAACTTCATTTCATTTTAAACAACTTACGGGTGGTGTTATCATGTTCAATGCCAGGTTCGCAAACTTTCCTGATACACTCAATTTCATTTTAGATACGGGCAGTGGTGGTATATCACTTGATTCTACAACCGTGGATTATTTTCATATCACTCCCACCCCTTCCAATCTTACCATTCTTGGCATTGCCGGAATTCGCAAAGTAAGTTTTATATACAATCAAAAACTGCATTTACCGGGTCTTAGTATCGATAGCCTGAATTTTCATATAAACAATTATGATATTCTCACGCAGGTATATGGTGAAAAGATCGACGGGATCGTCGGTTTTTCTTTACTAAGCCGCTATATTTTTAATATAAATTATGATAGTTTAAAAATTTCTATTTTTTCAAATGGCCGGATGAAATATCCCCGTGGTGGTTGGTTATATGAACCAATTTTGCGTACACTGCCTGTACAAACTGCACGAATTAAAGATGCGGTTTCTACAAATTCACGTTTTCTATTTGACATCGGCGCCGGGCTTTGCCTTATGTTGAATAAGGACTTTATTGAAGACAGTAATTTTTTAGATAAGAAAAGAAAGTTGTATGCAAAAGAGGCGGAGGGTGTAGGAGGTAAAGTGGATATGCATATGACAGTGATCAAAGACATGAGAATAGGTCCATATCACTTTAAGAATATACCTGTTTTTGTGTTTGATGATACATTTAATATTACTTCTTATCCTTATCTAAGTGGCATTATTGGCAATGATATACTTCGGCGATTTAACCTGATCCTGAATTATGCGAAACGTGAATTTTATTTCATGCCTAACGCTCACTACCAGGATCCTTTTGATTATGCTTATTCAGGTATCGAGTTATATTATATAGATGGAGATATAGTATTAGGTGATGTGGCAATAGGCTCACCCGCTGAAGTAGCCGGGCTTCGGGAAGGCGACGTACTGATCGGCATCAATAATGTGCTGAATGCAAACATACAGCTATACAAAACTACACTACAGGCCGCTGGTCAAAAAATAAGAATAATCATTAGCCGTGATGGCAAATTGATGGAATTCAACTTCAAGGTTAAGAGCATACTTTCGAAATAAAACGCAAATACTTTGAATTTCCTTCTGCAGTAATTGGCCTATTTTTACAAACTTTTTATTATAGAATTTACCATGATACGATTTGAAAAATTTGTTTTGCAAAACGGTTTAAGGGTGATCGTTCACCAGGATACATCTACCCCTATGGCAGTGATGAATATAATGTATGATGTGGGAGCAAGAGATGAGGAGCCTGAAAGGACAGGGTTTGCTCATTTGTTCGAACACTTAATGTTTGGTGGCAGCATCAATATTCCCAGCTATGATACTCCTTTGCAAATGGCAGGTGGCGAAAACAATGCATACACTTCAAACGATATTACCAATTACTATATTCAATTGCCCGCTGAAAACCTGGAAACAGCATTTTGGTTAGAAAGTGATCGCATGCTATCTCTTGCTTTTGGTGAAAAAAGTTTGGACGTACAACGCAAAGTTGTTTGCGAAGAGTTTAAAGAACATTATCTCAATAAACCTTATGGTGACGTTTGGCATAAAATGAGAGAGCTTACTTATAAGGTCCATCCTTATCGCTGGATGACGATCGGGAAAGAACTTTCTCATATTGAAAATGCAAAGCTTGATGATGTAAAAAATTTCTTTTTTAAACATTATCGTCCTAATAATGCTATACTGGTAGTAGCGGGAAATGTAACGGTTGAAAAAATAAAAGAGCTTGCAGAAAAATGGTTTGCTGATATTCCGGCGGGAGAAAAATATGTTCGCAAACTTCCCCAGGAGCCCCCGCAAACCGAAGCAAGAAAACTGGAAGTAAAAGCTGAAGTGCCGCTTGATGCATTTTATAAATGCTGGCATATTTATCCGCGTAATGACAAACGATATTATATAGCTGATCTTATCACAGAAGTTTTAAGCGGAGGCGGTTCATCCAGGTTGTTTCAATCATTGGTAAAAGAAAAGAAAATGTTCAGTGCCGTTGAATGTTACCATAGCGGAAGCCTTGATGCAGGCACATTGGTGATCGAGGGCAAGCTGGTAAAAGGAATTAAAATGGAAGATGCAGAAAAAGCAGTGGAAGCAGAGTTGGAAAAAATGAGGACAGAAAAAGTAACAACCACTGAATTGCAAAAAGTAAAAAACAAAGTAGAAAGCCTGATCGCCTTTGAAGATATGAGTCTTACTAATCGTGCCAATAGTCTTGCGTTTTATGAGTTGCTGGGCGATGCAGAGCAAATGAATCACGAATTAGAGAAATATAATGTAGTTACGGCAGAAGATATTTTGAATGAAAGCCAGGTCATCTTTAAAGCAGGCAACAGCAATACGCTTTATTATTTTGCAAAACAAAATTGATGTCGCATCCACCATCAAATTCACCAGATAAACATCCTAAACAGGATTTCCAGGTAGAACGTATTGCTTTTTTTAGTGATGCAGTGTTTGCAATTGCACTTACTCTTTTAATCATTGAATTCAGACCGCCCCATGCTGGCAAAGAAACAACCAATACACAACTATGGCACGTGTTAGTGGGCATGAAATACCAGCTCGCCTCATTATTGCTGAGTTTTGTTCTTATCGTCAGCTACTGGATGAGACATCATACTTTATTTAAATACGTTCATAATTATAATAAAGAGATCATCATTGCCAACATGTCGGTACTATTCCCAATGATCTTTTTTCCGTTCACTACTGCTTTTTTATATGAAAGTGTTGGAGAAGGCGTTAAAAATATAGAAATACCTTTCAGGTTGTTCCTGCTGAATAATGTTCTGGCAGGCATAACCACTTATTATTTTTACTGGATGATCACCCGGAAATACAAGGAGATCTCATTCCCGATAGAAAAAAAGATCGCCCATGAATTTGAAGTAGGGCTGGTCATCATGTCTCTATCATTTATTCTCGTCTTTGCTTTATCATTTATTTCTTTCGAAGCTGCAATGATCGGCCTGGCACCGATAGCGATAATGAAGCTTTACCAAAGATTTTTAAAAAAAGATAAAAATAAAAAAACGAATGTTGAACAGGAGCATAGCACCGCCCATAACTGATGCGGTCAATTTTCATCTTGAACTGAAGCCTTATGAAAAATTCACTCTTGATAATGGTGTGCCTGTTTATGCAATTAACGCTGGCGCAGAAGAAGTGATGAGTGTAGAGATCGTTTTTTTTGCCGGCAATAGTTTCGAAGAAAAAAATGTTGTTGCAGCCGCAACTAATTTTCTTTTGAAAAACGGCACATCAAAAAAGAAAGCATTTCAGATCAATGAACATTTTGAATATTACGGTTCATTTCTAAATCGTGCTTGTTATAATGAAACTTCCACGCTTACTCTTCATTGCCTGAATAAACATATCGGCGAACTTTTGCCCGTGGTAGAGGAATTGATCACTGATTCAATTTTCCCCGAAGAAGAATTGGCAATCTTTAAGCAAAACCAGAAACAACGATTAAGTGTCAGCTTGAAAAAAAGTGAATTTGTTGCAAGCAGGCTGATTGATTCCTATTTATATGGCGAAAAACATCCTTACGGAAAATACACCAGTCATGCAGAATATGATGCGCTGAACAGGGAAGAACTTATCTCGTTCTATAATACATATTATAAGAATGGCAACTGTGTCATCTTTACGGCCGGGAAACTTCCGTTGGGGCTTTTTGAATTATTGAATAAACATTTTGGGAAACTTCCTTTCGGAAATAATTTTCAAAAGCCTCTTCATCAAATTTCATCAACAAGAAAGCCGGGTGAAAAATTCAGGATCACTAATGATGAAAACGGGGTGCAGGGTTCTATCCGTATTGGAAGAGAATTTCCGAATCGTCATCACCCGGATTTTTTAAAAGTAATGGTGCTGAATAATATTTTCGGTGGCTACTTTGGATCAAGGCTGATGGCAAATATCAGGGAAGACAAAGGATATACATACGGTATCCATAGTTACCTGCAAGATCATATTCAGCAATCCGGATGGCTGGTAAGCACAGAGGCGGGAAAAGATGTTTGCGAAGCTGCTATCAGTGAAGTTTATAAAGAAATGAAAAGACTGCAGGAGGAACCGGTAGGAGAAGATGAAATGCAATTAGTGAGAAATTATATGATGGGCAGTATCCTGGGCGATCTTGATGGACCTTTTCATATCATAGCAAGATGGAAGAACTATATTTTGAATGATGTTACTGGAGGTTATTTTTATAATGCGATCAATACTATCAGAACTGTTTCACCGGAAGAGTTACAACAACTCGCAAAGAAATATTTAAACCCGGGTGAGTTCTATGAATTAGTAGTTGTATAACTTCACTTAAATTAATATCACATGAATTTTCTTATTCGTGTTTTGATTGTTGCCGCCGTTTCTTTTGGCTTAGCTCATTTACTGGGCGGCGTACATGTTACTGATTTCTGGACGGCTTTTGTATTTGCGATTGTACTTGCGCTTTTAAATATGTTTGTCCGACCAATTTTGATCTTAGTTACACTACCCGTTACATTTATAACTCTTGGGCTCTTTTTATTTGTTGTCAATACCCTTATTATTATGCTGGCCAGCAAGTTTGTTGATGGTTTTAGCATTGATAATTTCTGGTGGGCTTTGCTGTTCAGTATTATTTTATCGATCATAACTTCTGCGATCGATAAAAAAGAAAAACAGGATCGGCAGCGGGCTTAGCTAACTTGTTATTCGATCTTCATATTAAATCTTGTTGCTTGTTCCCGAATGATCTTTTCAACTTCGCTTTCTAAAGTTTTCGAATTATTTCCTGCTTTGGCTTTTTTAATTTTTTCTGTTGCTATGTATGCTTCTCTTTTCGTATTTACATCCTGCATTTCCTTTTGGATACCGGCCCTTTCCTTGCTTTTTTGATTTACGATCACTTCCAACTCTGCTTTACTTTTCTTTTGTAAACTATCAGGCAGTGTTTTGAGATCAACTTTCTCCAGTATCTTATTATCCTCAGCTTTAGCATCCACAAGATCCCAACTGCTATTATTGTAAGTTTTAGAAGATGATTTTGATACGGCCCTGTTTACACCTGCGTAAGAATTAATATTTGCATTAGCAACATCCATAGCACCTTGCAATTCTTTTTTACTTCTTCCCGTATAACCATAAGAAAGATAGGTCCCGTTCAATTTATTATTCAGGGTGATCAACGTACTGTCATAAGGAGTGGTTATATCTTCAGGCTTTGCATCCGAATTTATATTTGTAAAACTTCCGTTCCCGCATTCACCCAAAAGATTCCAGTGTTCTCTTATTCCCTGCAACCTGTCACCGCAATAAATTGTATTCACAATAACGCCTTTCTTTTTCGCTTCTGTGCAGGCAAGAGTATAGGAAACGCTTCCCTGTAAAAAATCTTCATTGCCTGAAATAAAAATTACTTTGTAATTAGAAGATGCCGTATCCCAACTCAAATCATTCAACGAAGTATGAATTACATGACCACAATATTCTTGTCCGCCGTTTGTAGTGAGTTGAAATAGTTTTTGTGAAAGGTTGTCAAGATCAGAAGTAAACGGTGTTATTTGTTTTACGTACCCTTTCCGCAGATCGTTATTATCTCTTCCGTATTCATAAAGTGCTATTTCAATTTGTGGTGTCTCGCCATTGCATTTTGCTTTGCCCATTACATTCACCATCGTCCACAGTTGTGCTTTTGCCTGTTCTATAAGACCGTCCATGCTATTACTTACATCCAGTAATATAGCAGCCTGTATCTTGTGACTGCTCTTTGTTTTTTTGGGAATTTCTATCTCAGCATTCTTACTGACGGGTGAGGAAAAACTCAGAATGAGGTAAGAAGAAAAAAAGGCAATGGCTGGTTTAAAAAGCAGGTTCATGGTAAAAAGTTTTCTATTAGATGCGCTGACTTTTTTATTTGCATAAGCCTTCTCCTTCTTTTATTCTTGTTTTAACATTTTAGTTCTATACAGCTTTATTTAATAGGTTTGCAGCATGACTTTCGACCGCAAGGATCTGTCTAACGAACAACTTATAAGTTTTTATCGTTCATTGCTTTGGCCACGAATGATCGAAGAAAAAATGCTGGTATTGCTGCGCCAGGGAAAGATATCAAAATGGTTCAGTGGTATCGGCCAGGAAGCAATTGCTGTTGGAGCAACATTGGCATTACAGGAGGATGAATGGGTGATGCCGCTGCATCGCAACCTCGGAGTTTTTACTACACGAAATATGCCGCTTCATAAATTATTTATGCAATGGCAGGGTGCCAAAGAAGGATACAGTAAAGGAAGAGAAAGAAGTTTTCACTTTGGAAATGCAGCGCATCATATCTGCGGCATGATCTCACATCTCGGTCCCCAATTAGCAATTGCAGATGGTGTAGCACTGGCACATAAACTAAGAAAAGAAAATAAAGTTTCATTAGCCTTTACCGGTGAAGGCGGAACAAGTGAAGGAGATTTTCATGAAGCGCTGAATGTTGCCGCTGTTTGGGATCTGCCGGTGATCTTTATTATTGAAAATAACGGCTATGGTTTAAGTACTCCGGTAAGTGAACAGTACCGATGCATCAGTCTTGTTGATAAAGCAAAAGGGTATGGCATGGAAGGAGTGATGATCGATGGAAATAATATTTTAAATGTTTATGATACCATAAAGGGTGTAAGAGAATATTGCATCAAGAATCAAAAGCCATATTTGCTCGAATGCATGACCTTCAGAATGCGCGGACATGAAGAAGCAAGCGGTACTAAATATGTTCCACCTGAGTTATTTAAAATATGGGAGTTGAGAGATCCGGTGAAAAACTTTGAAGAGTACTTAAAGTCCGTAGGTATAATTAGTGAAGAAGCTGTTCAACAGATCAGAAATGAATTTAAAGAGAAGATAGAAGATGAACTGGCGATTGGTTTTAATACAAATATTATTGTGCCGGATGTTGAAGAAGAGTTGGAAGATATCTATGCCGTGAAAAGTGATCCCGATAGTTATCGGCAGTCAAACGTCAAGGTCATTGATAATTCGAGGCCCTTTCACCACTCACAACTCACCACTCACGACTTGCGATTGATCGATGCCATCAGTGAAGGATTAAAGCAATCCATGCAGAAACATCCCAATCTAATATTAATGGGTCAGGATATCGCAGAGTACGGAGGTGCTTTTAAAATAACAGAAGGTTTTTTAAAAGAATTTGGAAAAGAAAGAGTAAGAAACACACCGCTATGTGAAAGTGCAATCGTAGGTACTGCGCTAGGTTTATCCCTAGAAGGTTTTAAGAGCATGATGGAAATGCAATTTGCAGATTTTGTTACAGTAGGTTTTAACCAGATCGTAAATAACCTGGCAAAGATCCATTATCGCTGGGGACAAAATGCTGATGTTGTAATTCGTATGCCAACAGGCGGTGGAGTTGGTGCGGGTCCTTTTCATTCACAAAGCAATGAAGCATGGTTTACAAAAGTGCCGGGATTAAAAGTTGTTTATCCATCAACACCAATTGATGCAAAAGGTTTATTGATCGCTGCGATCAATGATCCAAACCCGGTAATGTATTTTGAGCATAAGGCATTGTATCGTTCAATAAATGGCCCTGTGCCGGAAGAATATTATGAAATAGAAATTGGTAAAGCAAAGCATGTAAGAGAAGGGGATGAAATTTCAATTATCACTTATGGAGCCGGAGTTCATTGGGCCGAAGATTATGCAGCTGAGCATCCTGAAATTTCTATTGATATTTTAGACCTGAGAACTCTTGCACCGCTTGATTATTTATCTATTCGTGAAGCTGTACATCGAACAGGCAGGGTTTTGATCTTGCACGAAGACACATTGATCGGCGGTATCGGCGGAGAAATTGCCGCATGGATATCGGAAAATTGTTTTGCTATTTTAGATGCACCGGTGATGCGTTGCGCATCTTTAGATACACCTGTTCCGTTTAATATTGAATTGGAGAAAAATTTTATGGCGAAAGTGAGATTGGATGAAACGATCCAAAAGTTAGTTTCGTACTAAAGCATTTTCTATTTTAAATGATATTCCTCCTGCAGATATTTTATTAATTCAGTAGCTGCATTAAATAAATATTTAGCCTGATTCGATGTGACTCTTTTAGTGCTGTACATAACGTGATAGCGGGTGCAAAAACGGTTTATCGCCTTTGGGTCATCACTCAGTAGTTTGAATTGGCTGTCTGGAATACCGGTTGGCATCTCCCAGGGTGATCTCATTATTTGCTGCATGATAGCAGCATCAAATAGTTCATCAAATGCCAGGAAAAGATCCCTTCGATTCTGAAATTGCATCGGTGAAAAACCAGTTTCAATAAACTTATTATTTTGATAGTATGCGCCAATTTTATTCTGTGTTTGCGTGTTACGGATCAGCCGAAGCCCGCCGGACCCTTTCAGTTGTTCAAAGGTTTTATTTTGAAGTACCAGGTCTTCATCTAATAAAGGAATGGTCCTTGCCATATAATAGATCTTCCTGGCGAAGCTGCTTCTTTCTTTTCCTTTCAGCAACGTTATAAGCGTATCGATCTTTTCATTGGCCACTAAATTAATTTGTATTAGCTGGCTGAAGGACCCAGTATCTTCTTTCAGATCTTCTATCATGGTATGGACATACTCAACTTCCCTTTTATGTTCTATATAATGTTCCCGTTGGTTTTCGACAAGAAATCCAAGAGTAACTGCCAGGAATAGCATAAAGAACTCCCAGAAATAATGCGTCCATTTTTTTCTTTCTGTATGTGAATGTGCATGCACTTCCATAGTAATTTATTTCAGGTGATATTCTTTTTTTAAAGTTTCGATCAACTGCGATGCTTCATTTTCTAATTCAGTTATGAAATTTTGTGAATACAAAAGAATTGATAAAGCATAATGAATGCGAACAGCCAATTCATTCAAAGTTTGTTTATCCTCTGTAATTAAAGCAGGATTTCCCGTAGGTTGATTGATCTCAAAATTTTTTATATTGATCATTTGCTGGAAAACTGCTCCGTCAAAGACCTTTCCCTGGATCTCGATCAATGACTGCAATCGTAAAAGTGTCTGATCGGTATTTAACGAGAATTCTTTTATGTTAAAATAATAATGAGTGATCTTATCGGAAATTTCAGTTTTATGTATCAGCCGAAGATTCCCAGAACTTTTCATCTGTTCATATGTTCTGTCATTCAGTTTAGGGAAAGGGGATAAACGAAGTGCCATCCGTGCCAGGTAATAAATGCGTTGTTGGTCAAATTGGGTTCTATCTTTTTTATTTAATAATGTTATTACAGAATCATACATTACCACCGCTTCTTTTCTTGTATTATTATCAGCCAAAAGTCCTGCAGTATCAAGCTTAAGATCTTCTATCATTGAACGGATATATTCTTTTCTCTTTTTTTTTCAACAATATGCTCTCTTTGATTCTCTGCTAAAAAACCACAGAACACAGCAAGGAATAACATTAAGAATTCCCAAAAGTAATGTGTCCATTTTTTCCTTTCAGTATGAGAGTGATGGTGTACTTCCATAAAAATTTATTCAAGATGATATTCCGTTTTAAGCATTTGCATTAATTCATTTGCCCCTTTCAACGCATCTTTGTAATCCCTTGCTATCACCAAATTGAGTACCCTTCTCCTGGTTTCAAAACTATTTGCATATTCATTCAACAATAGGGGATCATTAATTTGAAGAGGAAGTCTAATCCTCATTAATGAATCGGGGATTTCCATCCACTTTCCAATAGTGTAACCAGAATAGCGGGAATAATAATTGTTATTCAATAACCGGTTTCGCAGTTTAATACTTTCGTCACGGTAACTTACGTCGCCGGTGTTTAGTCCGGTGATAAAATCAATACTGGCGTTATAAAAACTTAATTTTTTAACCAGTTCAGGGTTTCGGAAATAACGAAGGGTCCCGGATTGAGTCATCTGTGTAAGAGTGGTATTGTTCCATGCTACACGTGGTGAAAAGGTTCCGATATTACTGTAATAGTAAAAGCTCCCTGGAACCATATTATCTTTTACTCCATTTTTGATTATTCCTTTGATACTATCAAAACAACTAAGCAGGATCTTGTCTTCTTTTAACACATCCAGTAATTCGGTCGTGTCTGCAGCGAGATCTTCGATCAATGTTTTGGCATATTCTTTTGCTCTTAGTCTTTCTACATAATGTTCTCTTTGATTTTCTACTAAAAAACCACAGAACACAGCAAGAAATAACATTAGGAATTCCCAAAAGTAATGTGTCCACTTTTTCCTTTCGGTGTGTGAGTGATGGTGTACTTCCATAAAAATTTATTCAAGATGATACTCTGTCTTTAGTAATTCCAATAATTCGTTAGCCTGTTTTAAAAGTAACTTAAGATCCCTCCTGTTTGCTTTGTTGATCCCGCTTAGTCCATATATCCTGTAATTCCACTCATAAAGCTCACGCTTAGTATATGATTGGAAAGAAGAATTATCGGGAGGTAACCTGACCACAGCCGCATTTTCATCGATCATCTGGCTAAAAACAAGTGCATCAAAGATCTTTGCTGCCGCAGTTCTATAATGTTCGATCTGGTTCTCTTCTACTGCATATTGTCCAAGCATATTGCGTACATTAATATCATATTTTGAGATGCTATCTACAACAGCACGATTGCGGATCAATCGCAATGCTCCTGAATTTTTTAATTGCTGCATTGTGCCGTCATTAGGAATGAAGCGATAGGGAAGTGTACGGCCTACAAGTATAGCATAAGGATATATTTGTTTAACAAAATCGAAGGGCCGTGGACTATTCATCATGAACAAAAGCGAATCCAGCATATGTTCTTTTGCAGATCTTGCATTAATGATCTTTGCAATATTTCCGGTGTCTGATTTTATATCATTAAACAGCGACTGAATAAATTGTTTTTCCCGCTGATGTTCAACAAAATGCTCTCGCTGATTCTCCACTAAAAAACCCAGCGTAACGGCAAAAAACAACATCAGAAACTCCCATAAATAATGTGTCCATTTTTTTCTTTCCGTATGGGAATGATGATGTACTTCCATAAACTATTTCAGATGATATTCTGTTTTTAATGTTTGCATTAATCCGGATGCCTGCCCTTTGATTTGCTTCAGTAGTAAAATATAGTTACGAAGTACATTCTTGAGGACTTCCACAGTATTCCCATATTCGATGAGCATCTTCATATTATCATCTAACAACGATATTTTACCGAAATCATTAGCAGGCTTATTTTCTTCTACACCGGGCCGATAATACGCCCTGTTGAATATTTTAAGTGAAAGATTGTAAGAACCTACTATTACATCACCGTATATGCCTTCATGGGACTTGATTTTTTTTATGCTGTTATCGTATAAGGTGATGCTTTCCGCTGCAATTTGATTTCGTATAAGTCGCATACCTCCGGCATTTTTCAATTGGGTAAGGGTCTTATCGTTAAACTCAATTAAAACATCCGTGTTAAGACCATATTTTTTGTGCAACCTGTATAGATTTTTTATTTCGGTATCGCTTTTTTTAAATCTGTAACATTGAAGACAAAGTGAGTCAAGCCCGGGTATAATAAAAGTATGATAATTTATTATTGAGTCAAGTGCAACTATATCTTTATTTACATCTTCGACCATTGATTGGATATATTGTTTTTCTTTTCCTTGTTCAATTTTATGCTCTAGCTGATACTCAGCCAGGAAACCACAGAACACGGCAAGGAACAACATTAAAAATTCCCACAAATAATGTGTCCATTTTTTTCTGTCTGTATGAGCATGATGATGTACATCCATTTCAAATTATTTAAGATCATATTCCTCTTCCATCAGGGTAATTAATTTAGTCGCCAGTGTATACTGCTGCATTAATTGTAAACGTGCCTGTTCCAGCACCACTCCACAATAAGCATAGGAATTGGCATATTCTGTGATCAACTCAGGGTTATGTGTACTGGGATATACCTGCTCTTTTGGGTTAGTCATAAATTTATGATTGTTCAAAAAATTTTTTGCAAGACTAAAGATCCTGATCTCAAGCTCTCTTCCCATACTTCTATAATGAGCATGCCTGTCCAGTGAAACCCTGATCACTTCAATGTGATTCCAGTAATAAGTAAGAGCATCCATTACTTTTTGGCTTCTTACTATCCGCATTCTTCCGGAATTTTTAAGCTGGGTGAGTGTTCTGTCTGTAAAAACAATTGGGATCCGCTTAAGTGCAGCAGAAGAAAAACGATACGATCCGGCTACTGTTTTATCTGTGATATTACTGGTTAAAAATAATAAAGCGGAATCAATATTTATGAGACTGCTTCCGACATCTGCTAAACATTTCTGCAATTCAGCAGTATCGGTTTTAATGTCTTCAAGCATTAGCTTCATGTATTGTTTCTCCTGCTTATGTTCTACTAAATGCTCCCGTTCATTTTCTGCAAGAAATCCGCAGAACACAGCGAGGAACAACATAAAAAACTCCCAGAAGTAATGGGTCCATTTTTTTCTTGGCGTATGTGTGTGTTGATGAACTTCCATGACCGTAATTAGTTTTTTTCAATGTGCAGATCCCAAAAAAACGGTGTTCGCTTACAAAGGGTAGGCGATTGGAAAGGACTACTAATCTAAGATTTATTCTTATTAATTGATGGCTTGTTTATTCCCACCACTTTCCTAACTTGTAAATCTTCTCACCTTTTATTCTTCCCCTTTGAATCCTTCTTAGCTACTGTAAACAGAATTCATCAACACCACCAAAACCAACTACCAACTACATGCTGAACGAACCAACCACCACCCTTGCTGCGCCGATCGACCAGCAGGAAAGAATTATTTTTTTAGACAGTCTTCGTGGCATTGCCATACTGGGAATATTGCTGATGAATATTCCCGGCTTTGGATTACCCTATGCTGCTATTAATGATTTTTCCGTTCAGCCGCAGGGCGATCTTAATTATTTTTTCTGGTATGTATTCGGTCCCGGAGTTTTTGAAGGCAGCATGCGTGGACTTTTTTCCATGTTGTTTGGTGCCGGCATGTTCATCTTTATTACACGTCTTGAAAAAAGAACTACTGGACTGATGGCCGCAGAATTGTTTATGCGTCGCCAGTTATGGCTGCTTGTATTCGGACTCTTTCATGCTTATGTATTATTCTGGTTCTGGGATGTGTTATATCATTATGCTATTTGTGGCATTGTACTTTTTGCTTTTCGCCGTTTACAACCTAAATATTTATTCATAGCAGCAGCTTTCTGTTTGCTTGCGATGACGGTAGTTGAAAATAAAAATCTTTACCGGGAAAAAGCAGTGATCCGTAAAGGAGAGTTAGTCGCAAAGATCGATACAACAACAACCAAACTCACTGACAAACAGAAGGAGCAACTTGGGGCAATGAATGAAATAAAAGAATCATCAACCCCTGAAGCAAAGAAGAAAAAAATGGAGAAACAAATAGCTGCTGTAACAGGAAGCTATAAGGATCTGTATAAAGAACGAAGCGGATTCGCTGAAAGAGGTGAAACCTTTGGTATGTACTACTGGGCAATTTGGGATGTAAGCCTGTTCATGCTTTTGGGTCTTGCATTTTTCAAACTGAAAATTTTACAGGGAGAAGCTAAAACAAAAGTTTATGCATGGATGGCGATCCTTGGTTTAGGAATTGGTTTACCGTTATCTTATTTATTTGTAACGATCGATGTCAACCATAATTTTAACTGGTATGAAATAACCAAAACAAAAGTCTTTGACTTTTACGAAATACAACGCTTTGTTCATTCCATCGGTATATTCGGGTTGATCATGTTAATGTATAAATCCGGATGGTTCAAATGGTTCTTTGCATTATTACGTCCAGTTGGTCAAATGGCATTTAGCAACTACCTCACACAATCTATCATGTGCGGGTTCTTCTTTTTGGGAATTGGTCTCGGCTATTTCGGCAAGCTGGAATATTATCAGTTGTTTTATGTAGTAGCAGCCGTATGGATAATTCAAATTACCTGGAGTCATATATGGCTTCGTTATTTTCGTTTTGGTCCTTTAGAATGGTTATGGCGAAGTTTGACTTACTGGAAAAAACAACCTTTCAGAAAAAATAGCCACAATACAGATACCACGGGGATTGTGTAAACAGAATAACTAAAAAATTAAATAATGGAAAAATTGCAGGCATTATTAAACATTGATTCTAATTATATCATTATTGGTTTACTGGTTATTCTTTATACCATGGAGCAAATCCTTAACCGGCCTTTTAGTTTCAGCAAAAGACCGCAACATTTACTAAATAATATTTTGTTTCAGATTGCTTTTTTTATTGCCAATTATTTTTTTGCAACCTTCCAGGTCTTTTGTATCCAATGGCTAAATAATAATCATATTGGTTTATTGCACCTGGTGCAATTGCCTTTTTGGGCTAAACTAATTATTGGTGTTGCCTTGTTTGACATGACGTCTTACTGGTTTCACCGCTCAGCCCATAAAATTCCGTTGCTATGGCGATTGCACAGAGTGCATCATAGCGATACAACAATGGACTCATCAACTTTTTTCAGAGGCCACCCACTGGAAATACTGGTATTTGGAAATGCAAGTATTATCGCTGTTGCGCTTTTTGGTATGGATATGCTCACTTTCGGTTTGTACCTGTTTATTTTTATTCCTTTCGCTTTTCTTGAACATACGAATTTATTATTCCCGGCATGGGTTGATAAGACATTGGGGCTCATTTTTGTTACTCCTAATTTTCATAAAGTGCATCATGAGCAGGATCAGCATTACACAGATTCTAACTTTGCAGACATCTTCATTTTTTGGGACCGGCTGTTTGGAACTTTCAAGCGTAAACCGGTAAAAGAAATAAAATATGGATTGTCAGAATTTGATGATGCAAAAAAGCAATCGTTTTTATACCTGATGAAATGTCCTTTTATTAATATTACAAGGGTTAGCTCAGAAGAGTTGCATCAAAAAAAGAAAGAATAGATAAGCAAAGCAGGTAAAAAATAAAACAACCCGTTTGCTTCGCAAAACTTATATAGTATCAAAAGCGCTTTTCATTCATAATACACCCTGCTTAGCACACGAAAAGCCAAACCGTTTCTTACTTTTACGTCGTGCGACAACTTGCCGCTATATTATTTGCAGACATGACTGGTTATACTGCCTTGATGCAGGATAATGAGCATCTTGCCCGTCAGAAAAGAAAACGTTTTAAAGAAGTTTTGGAGGCCAGTATTGAAAAACATGATGGCAAGATCCTACAGAACTATGGTGATGGTTCACTCAGTATTTTCAACAGTGTTATTAATAGTGTGAACTGCGCTGTTTCTATTCAACAACAATTACAATTAGAACCAAAAGTGGAATTACGCATTGGTATTCATACCGGCGATGTGGTGATGGAAGATGATTCCATTTTTGGTGATGGCGTCAACCTTGCATCACGCATTGAATCGATGGCCGTACCCGGTGGAGTTGTTATTTCAGAAAAAGTATATGATGAAATAAAAAATCATGAGCATATAAAAACCCGGGATCTTGGTTTTTTTGAATTGAAAAATGTAAAAGAACCTGTTCGCTTATTTGCTATTGCCAATGAGGGCATTGTCGTTCCCTCAAGAGATGAACTTAAAGGAAAAACAAAACTACCTACTAATCGTCTCGCCGTTTTACCATTTGCCAATATGAGTGCTGATCCGGAAAATGAATATTTCAGCGATGGTATTACAGAAGAATTACTGAATTCATTGACAAAAGTAGAAGGCCTGCAGGTTACATCCCGTACTTCGGCCTTTGCATTCAAAGGCAAACATGATGATATTCGGGAAATCGGTATAAAACTTAATGTAGATAAAATACTCGAAGGAAGTGTACGCAAATCCGGTAACCGCGTACGCATCACCGCACAGTTGATCAATGCCGCAGATGGTTATCATATCTGGAGTGAGAATTATGATCGTGACCTCACTGATATTTTTGTGGTACAGGATGAGATCAGCAGTATTATTGCCAATCGGCTTAGAGAGAATCTTTCATTGTCAAAGCAAACGGAACCACTTGTAAAAGCGCCAACAAAAAATATTGAAGCGTACACACTTTTTTTAAAAGGTCTTTATTTCCGCGCCAAGATCACTCCCGCAGATATGCTTAAAGCAATTGATCTGTTTGAGCAGGCCATTCAGCTTGAACCTAATTATGCAGAAGCGTATGCCTATATCGCCGGCACTTATAGTTATCTTGGTGCCACTGGTCAAATAAAACCTGAAAAGGCATTTAAAATAGTAAATGAATACAGCGAAAAAGCATTGCAGCTTAATGATAAGATCGCTGAAAGTCATTTAGCAAAAGCCAATGCTCACATGTTTTACAAATGGAATCCTAAAGCAGCATATGAGTCATTGCAAAAAGCAATTCAGCTGGCCCCGGCGCATTCGGAAGCTTATGATGTGTTTGGATTGTTTCACATACTTATCGGAAAAAAAGAGGAAGCCATAAAAATTCTTGAAAAGGCATCGCTGAACGATCCGTTGGCGCCACATCTTAATCATTTATTGGCCGAAGCCTATATCATGAATAACCAGTACGATGATGCAATACGCATCTCGGACCGACTGTTGGAAATGAATCCACAAATGAGAGTAGCTCTTGAAACAAAAGGTTGGTGTTATGGATTGAAAGGCGATTGGCAGAAAGCCGCAGAATATTTTACAGAAGTTCATCGGCTGACAAATCATCCATTGAAAGGGCTGGCGCCGCTTGGCTTTGCTTATGGTAAGTTGGGTGAAAAAGAAAAGGCGCTTGATATCATTAAAAAAATCGAACAACGACAAATTGAAGAACCAAACGCTGTTCTCGATCCCGACCTGATGATGGTATGGTGGTCATTAAGAGATATGGATAAGACATATTATTACATGCATAAATGCATTGAACAGCAGATGGGGCCATTTAATTATATGCTCGAACTTCCCATGATGGATGGCATAGAAGAGGATCCGCGAATAAAGGAATTGCTTGATAAAGTCCGGGATAGATATAGCGCTTAAAAATTTTCAATAATGTATAAAATCTCTCTTTTGTTATTTATTGCAAGCATGTTTACTGCTTGTGATCAAAATAAAACTGCAAGCAATAGCATTGAAACTGTCAATTTTGATCCTGCTTATCAATCTGCAACATTTGCCGATGCTGGTCGGATGGAAAAAATCATGCAGGCATTTCCTGTCATTGATAAAATTTTTAAAGATTATGCAGATTCAAACCATTTACCCGGCGTTGCTTATGGACTAGTAGTGGATGGCAAATTGGTTTACAAAGGAAACATTGGTTATACAGATATTGAAAAGAAAATTCCTGTTACGTCATCTTCTTTATTTCGCATAGCTAGTATGAGCAAAAGTTTTGCTGCAATGGCAATTTTAAAATTGCGGGATGAAGGAAAACTGAACTTGGATGACCCCGCTTATTTTTATATTCCTGAATTAAAAAATTTAAAATATCCAACAGCTGATGCGCCGCATATCACTGTACGTCATCTGCTATCACATGGCGCAGGATTTCCGGAAGATAATCCATGGGGTGATCGTCAGCTTGCCGATACTGATAAAGACCTGCTTGAATTTATTGGCAAACAAGTCTCTTTCAGTAATCCACCAGGCATTGCTTATGAATATAGCAATCTCGGTTTTGCTTTGTTGGGAAAAATTATCACAGTTGTTTCAGGTATGCGTTACCAGGATTATATCAAGAAAAATATCTGGGAGCCTTTGGGAATGAAAACAACTACTTATGAATATGCTGATGTTGCTCCCGATAAATTAGCTCATGGTTATCGCTGGTTAAATGAAAAATGGAATGAAGAAATTTTGTTGCACGATACAAAAGATGGAAGCTGGGGAGCAATGGGTGCAATGATCTCTTCCATTGATGAGTTTGCAAACTATATGGCTTTTCATCTTTCTGCATGGCCACCGAATAATGCACCAGATAGCGGACCGATTAAAAGAAGTTCAGTAAGGGAAATGCATCATCCATGGAGATGGAATGTTTTTAATCCAAATTATAAATATCCGGATGGAAGGACTTGTGCAATAACTGCAGCCTATTGTTATGGCCTGGGTTGGATGAAAGATTGTGATGGCAAAACATATATTGCTCATAGCGGTGGGTTACCTGGTTTTGGAAGTCAATGGCGCATCATGCCCGATTATGGTATTGGTATTGTTTCATTTGCTAACCGTACTTATTCCCCAATGGGTTTTGTAAATCTTAAAGTACTTGATACAATTGTTAAGATCGCTCAATTACAACCGATGCAATTGGCTCCATCAAAAATTTTGGAACAAAGAAAAAATGATATTGTAAAGCTTTTACCCGATTGGAACAATGCAGAACAAAGCGGGATCTTTGCTGAAAATTTTTTTCCAGATTATCCTATTGATACTTTGAAAAAATATGCAAGAGATCTTTATGCAAAAGCAGGAAAAATTATTTCTGTGAAAGAAGTAAAAGCAGAGAATCAATTACGCGGTTCGTTCATTATTGAAGGCGAGAAAACAGACATTGAGATCTATTTTACTCTTTCACCAGAAAATCCGCCACTGATACAGGAGTATCATATAAGAGAAGTGGCCAAAAAAAACGAATAAGAAATCACAGACCGGCTTGGAATAAAAGCATACCTTTTGTGAATATATTTTATACTTGAACAAGCTACTTGGCCTAACCACCTTTCTGGTCATAGTATCGGTTCTAATTGCATTCAGTAATTCGCATACTGTTCTGTTAGCCGATAGTACTACTAAATACTTTGAAGAAAGCGCCAACGCTTCCCAGGTAAAAGCAATAGGCTGTGCTCCGGAAAAACAATTCTTTCCAACACCTCCCGGCACTGAAGAAGTTTTCACCAATGATAATAAACGATCAGCTGGTATTTTAAAAGATGGAGTTCTCACAATAGAACTTGAAGCAAGAGAAGGTATGTGGTTTCCTGAAACACATGAGGGGGAAGGCATTCGTATATATTCTTTTGCAGAAAAAGGAAAGTCATTACAATTACCCGGCCCTGTCATTCGTGTACCGGAAGGAACGATCATTAAAGCAACTATTCAGAATAAACTGGATACTGCAATGACGCTGCATGGCTTTTGTTCAAGACCTGCTGTTGTCGGAGACAGTATCATCATTCAGCCGGGAGAAACTTATGAAGCAACATTCAAAGCAGGACAACCAGGTACTTATTTTTATAGAGCATCCGCCAGTGATAAAATAGATTTTTTTGGATTGGTACTTCCGCACTTTACAGATAGCCAATTATTCGGCGCACTCATTATTGATCCTGCTGGCAGCAAACCTGATCCCAAAGAAAGGATCATGATGATAAGCCTTTGGAATAACAATATAAAATTCGATAGCACCATGAATGAACAAGCTTCTATTAATGGTTTGACATGGCCATTTACAGAGAGGCTTACATATACTGAGGGAGAAGAAGTAAACTGGAAAGTCATCAATGCAAGTAACCAGCAACACCCGATGCACCTGCACGGTTTTTATTATACCGTAACCAGTCATGGAAACATCTATAAAGATTCTGCCTCTGATAAAGAAAGTATTCATAAATCAGTAACGGAATTATTGAACCCCGGCGAAACCATGTCGATGCATTGGGTACCGGAACGGCCAGGCAATTGGTTATTTCATTGCCATACGATCTTTCATATTTTGCCCGAATCGTTTTTACGAAAAGTTCCTAAGATGGAAGAAATGGATCCAAAAGATCTGCATGCACATGTAATAAACGGTATGGGAGGACTTATTATGGGGCTGCAAATATTGCCCTCTGGTAAAAATTGGAAACTGGAAAAGTTTGAAAAGATCAAAGAACGAAGTCTTAGATTAATAGTAAAAGAAAAACCTAACTGGTGTGATTCTGCCACAGGCAATGGATTCATTTTATTGGAAGGAGATCAAACAGGAGATGATAAAGTAAGCATTCCGGGACCATCTATTATATTGAATAAGGATGAACCGGTGGCAATAAAAGTGATCAACAAATTAAAAGATGCAACTACTGTTCATTGGCACGGACTTGAGATCGACAGCTATTTTGATGGCGTATCTGGGTGGGGAAATTTTAAAAATATGTTTGCGCCGATCATTCAACCAGGTGATTCATTTGTAGTGCATATGCGACCACCTCGTTCGGGTACTTTTATTTATCACACCCACATGCACAACCAACAATTATTTGCCGGAATGTATGGTGCTATAATAGTAAAAGACAAGAAAGAAAATTATGAAATTGATAAAAATAAAGTAATAATATTTGGAGAAGACAAAGGAGGTTCTGTATTTGTAAACGGAAAAAAACAACCCGATACTTTGTATATGAAAAAAAGTATGAACTATCATTTTCGTATAGTTAATATCACAGCGGGCTGGGCTGATATCGAAACTTCAATCATGCATAATGGTAATCCGGTAAACTGGAAGCCTCTTGCAAAAGACGGAGCAGATCTTCCTTCTTATCAACAAATAATAAAACCAGCATTAAACCAACCAATTTCTGTGGGACAAACACTTGATTTTGGATTCACGCCGGACAAAGCTGGCGAATATTTCTTCCAGGTAGCCAGCACTTATGGTTTCCTGACTCCTATAAATATAGTAATACGTGTAAAAGAATAATTTTGATTTAATTATTCCTCCATCTATTTTAGAATAACACCAAACTCTTTTCTCAGCAAACTTTTCCTTTGAGAAACGGGAAACATTTTTTATCTGTTACTCCTGGAATAGCTATAACTTTATAACAGTTCTTTTTTATCAACTAAAAACTTGCTATTATGAATCTCATTCAACGCCTCGAATTCTGGGGTGACCGGCATCACCCCCGGTGGATGGACATCGTACGAATAGCTTTAGGAATTTTTCTTTGTTACAAAGGAGTGGACTTTCTCAACAACATGAGCCAATTGATCAGCCTGATGACATCCAACAAATACCCAACATCTTTCTGGTTTATGCTTGCAGGGCACTATACAGTGTTTGCCCATATCGCCGGCGGCATCTGTCTTGCGCTGGGAGTACTCACCCGCATGGCTTGTATTATCCAGATCCCAATATTGCTGGGAGCTGTATTTTTTGTAAGTACAAATGAGGAAATGCTCAGACCTTATTCTGAACTTTTTCTCACAATACTAGTGTTGTTATTACTGATCTATTTTTTGATCGCTGGAAATGGACCATGGTCGGTCAAACTAAAAGAAAGCAAGAATAAATCTGATTGATCGCATCAAATAAGTTTGATTTACGAAGGATCATTCTTACAGCATCGCTTCAAGTTGCTTAAGGATAGAGATAAAATCTCTGTGAGCATTATTATTCAAAAGAATTATCGTTTTCTTTTTATCAATATACCGGATAATCTGTGTTTTATACCCGGGATTATCGCCGTTATGCTGAACAACTTTTCCAAATGAAGGATCATTTCTTAACTCCCAACCAAAGCCATAATTTGAAATAGTTCCGTCGTTCAATTTCATTGGAGTAAATGCATTTTGTAATGTTGACTGTTTGATCAATTTTTCCGTGTATAATGCTTTATCCCATTTCAAAAGATCTGCAGTGGTAGAGCTGATGCGTCCGGGGCCTTTGCGATTGCCCAACCAAATAGTATAATTAGAAGATGGGAATGAATCGGCACGCACATATTTATTTCTCTCTTCAACGTAAATATGACCGATAGCGAAGTTCTTAGTTGCTTTCTTTTCTTCCAGCGTTCTTATATCGGTGCTTTTCATTTTTAATTTCCTGAAGATCCATTTGCGGCACATGTCAATAAAATCTTCGCCACTTGCTTTTTCAGCAATGCTTGCAAGCAACATGTAACCGGTATTACTGTATTCATATTTCTCTCCGGGTTCAAAATGTTTTGAAGGTGCATATTTGTTTAAATATTCAATGCAATCAGGATTGGCAGCCACTTTTGATTTATCCCAATACTTATCCATGACATCCTGGTAATCGGGTAAGCCGCTTGTATGAGTAAGAAGATTACGAATGGTAATTCCTTTATAAGGTATCTCCAGATATTTACTAACTGAATCATCATAATTTAAAAGCCCTTTCTCTTTCAGCATCATGATGACCATTGCAGTAAATTGTTTTGATACTGATGCAAGCTCGAAAATGTCTGAAGTTTGTAAAGGAATTTGATCTGCAAATTCGCGGTAGCCAAATGCTTTTTGATAAATTGGTTTCCCGTTTTCTGCAATTAATACAACCCCACTAAAATCTTTTTGAGCAGCAAATAGTGAATCAAATTTTTCCTGTTGCGAGAAAGTATTGTTGGTTACAAATAAAAGAAACAGTAAAACATATCTCATAGCTTTTCATTTCAGGTGATAATATTTCTGTAAAAAAGGAATCAATTTTATAATATAAGAACGCTGGTTATGCAAAAACTGAATATAATAGCCCAAGGCAATTCTTTCGTTGACTCTCCAGTTATAGTATGAACGAAGAGCGGGTAAATTTTTCGAAACGTCTGAAGCATCAATATTTTCAAGATCCCCGATCGTAATTTCCTTTAATGCAGTTGGTGACATGTGGGCTAAAGGAGTTAGATCAATTATAGCAGACACCTGTTCAATTGACTTATTCCACCATGATGAGCACCTGTCTTCCTGTCGTTTGATCCCTTCATAACTGTTCTCGTAGTTTAAAATACTATCTAATACACTTGGACTACTGATAAGCCGTAAAGTGCCGGAAGATTGCATTTGTTTAAATGTAGATTGGTTGGATACAAAGTAATCGATGTATCCCAGCTTTAGCATATAAAAAATAAACTCCTTTTGAAAAACATGATCCGGAATGTTTTTATTCTTCAAATATATAAGGCTATCGAGATATTTGAATCTTTCCTCATTGACTTTGATTGAGCGAATTAAAAGACTGCTATCCTCCCGCAGGTTTCTTACTAAACTTTTTATATTGTTCCTTTCTATACCTTTATTGATCTCATGTTCCCTAAAGTTTTCTGCCATAAAACCACAAAACACAGCAAGGAATAGCATAAGAAATTCCCAGAGATAATGAGTCCATTTTTTTCTTTCAGTATGTGAATGAGCATGTACTTCCATAATTATTTATTCAAGATGATATTCTTCTTTCAAAATTGTAAGTAATTCAATAGCCAAATCTTTTAATGGAATCAAGTAGCGATTAGACTGGTATTTATATATCCCAGATTCAAACTTTAACCATCCAGTATACTGGTTCATTAACCCCGGCTCATTATTGACCGGGAGGTTAGTGAGGTGTAAAACAGAATCTCTTGGTTTTACAATTGGCCCGCCTAGCATCTTTTCCGAAACATACATATCAAAAACTTTAAAGTGCAGGTCCTCCATTTTTGAAAACTCCTCTTTTGACAAACTGTATTCTTTTTCCAGCTGACGGGTTTCTCTTTCATATTCACTTATTTTATACGCCAGCTTATTTCCCATTATCCGCAAATTCCCTGAGCTTTTGAGCTGCTCGATCGTTGTATTGTTTGAGGAAAAATATTCAACATTAGTAACAAATGAACTATAATAATAAAGCATTCCATTGGTCAGCGCTTGCTTATGATCTTCTTTAACCAGCAGGCAAAAAGTATCCAAATTACTCGATACAAGCTTAAGATTACGGGACAAGTCATTTATCTGGATCGTGTCTTTTTTTAATTCGTCATAGAGATTAGCAGCATATATTTTTGCACGTTGATGCTCTACATAATGTTCTCGCTGATTTTCCACAAGAAATCCTGCACTAACAGCAAGAAACAACATAAAGAACTCCCAGAAATAATGCGTCCATTTTTTTCTTTGCGTATGTGAGTGTGCATGTACTTCCATAAATTTTTATTTCAATCGGTATTCTTTTTGGATCTCTTCAATTAATTTTTCCGCTGTTTCTTTATTATAATTTAGCCAGAAATTATATTTTTTCAACTGCATTTCAAATTGACTTATTTGTGTATAAAGCTTTTCCAGTTCCTTTGGGTCATTATTTAATAATTGCAAGGCGGGCTCATGTTTAAGAATATCCCGGTAATTGTAAGTGTTATCATAGTCCTTTGGGGTAATGTTGTTGAAAGATTCTATATAATCATCGAGATGCAGGAGGTTAAAAAATTCATTTATTGTTTTTTGCAAGGCGTCTGCCTGCTCTTTTGAGGGCATGAAATCTTTTGCTGCAAAAACTTTCCTTTCATAATAATCCGCCATGCCAACCACAAGTTTTTTGTTTTCGATCAACCGGAGCGAGCCTGAGTTTTTTAATTCGGTAATAGCAGATGTGTTAAAAACAGCCTGACCAAAATTTCCGGTATAGCGGATCATAAAATAATATAATGCATTACCATTAACTTGCCCCGAGATAGCTTTTCTTAATTCACTTCTGAGAGAATCTATCCCCAGTGCATACTGAACATTTGATTTCGAATTTTTACTACAGCGAACAGTATCATATTTTAAATTCTCAACAATCTCTTTCATTGATTCTTTTACTCTGCGGCTTTCAATCATATGTTCCCGTTGATTCTCGGCTAAAAATCCACAGAACACTGCAAGAAATAACATTAAGAATTCCCAGAGATAATGCGTCCACTTTTTTCGTGATGTAAGTGCGTGGTGGTGTACTTCCATAATTTTTTATTCAAGGCGATATGCCTTATTTAGTGTGGCTAATAAATTGGTCGCTTGTTGTAATAATTTCCGGGAATCCCGACGCATCCCTTTGACGATAAGTTTAATCGTGTAAATGGCAAAATTCAGATCCCCGAGATCTTGCTTGTTAAAAGCAAGAAGCGGAGGATTGCCAGCGGGTCTATGTGAGATATTATTTTCATCCAGCATGCTATCAAATACGAGTGAATTAAAAACACGTTTAGCGATTGTGCGGTAGTCGTGAGCTATCAGCATTTCCTGTTCACCAAGTTCCTCGAGATTGCGGACACTTACATCATAATGAGCAATGCTGTCTACTACGGCGCGGTTCCGGATCAAACGTAACCCTCCCGAATTTTTTAGTTGCAATAGAGTTCCATCATTTGCAGTAAACTTGATATCCGCCAATCGTGCACTATGGATCGCATTAAAATAAATATCACTTCCATAGTTTGCAAAATTGGGTAAGTTGATCAGCAGAATTAATGAATCAAGTCGTTCAATTTTCTCGTCCCTTTTCTGAATGACCGAATTTAATTGAATAATGTCTGCCTTTATATCATCCACCAGTGAACTTATAAATTGCTTTTCCCTGTCTTTTTCAATTTTATGTTCTAAAGCATATTCTGCGAGGAAACCGCAAAATACTGCAAGAAACAACATCAGGAACTCCCAGAAATAATGAGTCCATTTTTTTCTTGCAGTATGTGCATGATGGTGTACTTCCATTGTTAGTGTTTATTAAATTGTCTTTCTACAAACTCAAATGTTGCGGAATAGGCCTTTATCCAATTTCCATAAAGTAAAAAGCTATGAACCTCATCGGGCAATACTAATTGCTCCACATGCACCCCTTGTTTTCTAAGCATCTCTGCCATATTCACTGATTCACTAAAGGGAACATTGCGGTCATCATCTCCATGTATCATAAGTACCGGGTTTTTCCAACCTTTTACAAAATATTCCGGCGATGATTCAAATGCTTTTTTGGCAATGGCAGGAAATTTTGCATAATCATACCAGGAAGCAAATGTTGGGATCTCTGTATTCCAGTTATGAACTCCATGAATATCTACACCACAGGCAAATAAATCTGAAGCTTGTGCCAAACCATGTGCGGTAAGATAACCACCATATGAACCGCCCCATAATGCGATCTTGTTTGCATCAACATCAGCACGACCTTTTAAATACTGACCAGCCCCGATCAGATCTTTTACTTCGCTGGCGCCTGATGCGCCGTAGTTCAATGCTTCTCTGAATTCAAAACCATAACCAATACCACTGCGATAATTTAATGACAATACAACATAACCCTTGCTGGCGAAATATTGATTGAGTGCATAAGCGTTGGAATAATACTGGCTGTAATGAAACCCTAAAAGCATTTGTCTTCTTGAACCACCATGTATAAAAATTATCGCAGGATGTTTATCACCTGGTTTATGATTGGGCGGTAAAAACAGGTCACCATATGCATTCATTCCGTCAGTTGCTTTTATTGTAACAAACTGTGGTTGCGCTAATGATGAAGGGAAATCATTTGGGAAAAATTCTTTGGCAATATCATTTACTGAATTATTTTTTACAATGGCAGGCCATGCTGGTTTTGTTGCGGATGAATGAAGGATCGCAAATCCATTATTAATTATTACCGGGCTCCATTCTATTTCATTTCCTTTTGTTAGTTGTTCGGTTTTACCATCTGCAATAGATAACTTCCAAATATGACGACGATTGATATCAGCAATATTTGTTGTGTAATAAATTGTTTTGCGGTCATTGGAGAGAGTTACATTTTCTATTTCACCATCACCCGGAGTAAGCAGCTTTGTAGCTCCTGTACTTATGTTTAAAGAATATAAATGTTGCCATCCATCTTTTTCATAGGGAAATATAAGTTGATCCCCGGCACACCACCAAAGTAAATTCTCTTCAACAGGAATATCATTTAAGAATACACTTCCTTTTCCTGCAGCTGCTTTCCATAACTCTTTTGTTTTGCCCGATTGAATATCGAATGTTCGGATGCTCCATGGATTACCCTCCCGTACCGGAACAAAAGGAATTATATTGTTCATGTTGGGAATACGTATATAAGCCAATTGCTTACTATCAGGTGACCATACAGGATAAGTATCATTATCCATACTGGTTTCAACAAAGCTTACAGTTTTTGTATTCACTTTATATATACCAATAAAAGAATGATCACCCCGGTTACTGGTGAAAGCGATCATTGTTCCATCAGGTGACCAGCGAATTTGCGATTGCCCGCCTCTTGATTGAAAAAGCTTTTCAGATTTAATTGAAGTATCAATTATTGAGGCCACCCATATTTGAGCGGCGGAAGTATACGCCAGCTTTTTGCCATCGGGAGAGATCTTAAAATTTGAGCCTGCAATGATCTTTCTTGATCCGCTACCATCTTTATTCACGATCCAAACATTTCTTGCTGTAGATGTTTGCAAAAATGCCGGGTTAGCCGGCTCGCCACTGCTATTGTATGGATTTCCTCTTACAAAAACCAGTTGGTTACCGTCTGGCGTAAATTCAAGACTATTGATATCAACTCCATCATCGCCACTGTATGCGGTTATTTTTTTTGCATTGAAAGTCGGTGCTTCGGCAACATATATATTACGGGATCCTTTATCATTGAAGATCCAGGCAATTGCTTTACCATCTATAGAAGATGTAAGCCCTGTTGGAAAAGGAGCGGATAAATAGCTCTCAATTGTTTGCGCTGAAACATTGTTAACGGCCAGGATAAAAAAGAAAATAATTTTTCTCATGCAGTTATTTTTTAAAGTTGATAATTTCTAATTACCTGGCAGATCTTCGGCTTTCATTCCGATAAAACAAACACTATTCTTTTTTGAAGTAACTGTAAAGAAATGCTGCTGCAAAACCCACAATTATATAAATGATCATGCGGATCATTCTGCCTTTATTTTCGGGACTCATATAAATCGATTTACCTGTAATTTAATGAAAGAAATAAATTTTTATCTAATAAAGCCCGGGCCCTTTAAAGTTGTTCCACTTTTTATCCCGGTATGCTTACCGTTTTCAATTACCAACTGCCCATTTACCAACACAAAATGAAATCCCGCAGAGAATTGGTGTGGTTGTTCAAAGGTTGCTTTGTCTGCTATTTCATTAAGATCAAAGATCACAATATCGGCGGCCATTCCTTCTTTTATTAAACCGCGATCTTTTAATTGAAATTTCTGAGCAGCAAGTGATGTCATTCTTCTTATCATTTCTTCCAGTGAAACCAATTTTTCATCTCTTACATATTTTGCCAGCACTCTTGCATTCGTGCCATAAGCTCTTGGATGCGGCATGCCTTTTCCGTAAACTACTACTCCACCGTCAGCGCCGATCATGTTAAAGGGATATTTCATAAAATAACGAACATCTTCTTCATTCATACTATGATAAACCATTTGTGCACCGCCAGCCAGCATCATATCTAAAATTGTTTCCGCTTCATATTTCATCTTTGCTTTTCGTCCCTTCAATTTATTTATCTCAGAAATATTTTTTCCATTGAGTGTTGTATCAGCGCTATGATAAGCCACATACGCATAACTATAATTCTTGTATTTGTATTTATCCTGCATCTCCAGCATTTCTTTAATGATCTGTTTATGCATTTGCTCATCATTGATCCTTTTTTTCAATGAATCCTGCCCGCCGGCTAATGCCCAATCAGGTAAACGAATACCCAGATTAGTACTGCTTGCCGAGTAAGGATATTGATCAATGGTTACATCATATCCTTCTTTGCGTGCCGCTTCTATCAATGGAAGTGTTTCTTTGCTTCTACCCCAATTTGCGGGACCGCTTACTTTGAAATGTGAAATTTCAACGGGAATATTTGCTGCTTTTCCAATATTTATTGCTTCATTGATCGCATCCTTCACACCATTCTCCTCGTTGCGTATATGTGATGCATAGACCCCATTATAATTTGCTGCAGATCTTGCAAGTCCGATCACCTCTTCTGTATTGCTATACATCCCCGGTAAATAAATAAGACCGGTTGACAAACCAACAGCTCCATCCTTCATTGCCTGCGCTACCAAATCTTCCATTTTCTTTTGTTCATCAGCTGTTGCTAAACGATTGTCCAAACCCATTGCCTGTCTTCTTACGGTGTTGTGACCCACAAGTGAAGCAACATTAATAGAAGTTTTCATGCTATCGATGCGCCAGAAAAAATTTTTCAGATCGTCGGCTGAACCTCCGCAATTGCCTGTGATCACAGTAGTGACACCATCATATATATAATTTCCAGCAGTTGGGTTTTCAAAAATCCCGTTTTCAACATGTGCATGCACATCAATAAAGCCGGGAGCAACGACCAAACCTTTTGCATTAATGACTTTTGTTGCTGTTATGTTATTCATTTTTCCAACATATACGATTTTTCCATCTTTTATGGCAATATCACCATAAAACCAACTGTTACCAGTGCCATCAATTATTTTTCCATTAGCAATAACAACATCGTATTGGGATTGTGCGGCAAAAGAAAAAAATGATAAAGCAAAAACAGTAATAATATATTTCATGTCATTAAATTTTATCAGCTAGTTATTTCAGGTGGTATTGTTTCGTGATATCTTCTATAAGTTTACGGGCCTGGTCCACCAGTTCCTGTGCCCGGGCAGCCTGTTTCTGGTTTACTTTTTCTAAATATTGTGTTTCCATAATAAATTCATTGACCAATGCTTTATCCTCGGAGAAAAGCATTGGGTTACCAATTGGTCTTTTAATTTCCCCTGTTGTCATTATTCGATGAAACACCGGACCGCTGAATATTTTAATGGCGCTTAGTCTGTATTCACCTCTTACCTGCTGTTCATCTCCCAATTCAAAAACCGATTGCCTCATTTTACGATCGTAGGCCATAATGCTGTTGGATATATCCATGTTGCGGATAAGCCGCAAGCCGCCGGCACTTTTTAACTGTTGTATGGTTCTATCATTGGGGAAAAAACTAATGGGCGGTGAAATGATCCGGCCTAAATAATAAATAGAGCTTCCGTTTTCCCTGATATTGGTTTGTGATAGTAAATATATCAGTGAGTCAATCATTTCATTCCGCGCTGTTCTCTGGCGAATATGAACTGTTAATTCTGTAGTATCCAGTTTCAGATCCTCTACCATTGATCGCATATACTGCAATTCTCTCTGGTGTTCGACATAATGTTCTCTCTGGTTTTCTACAAAAAAGCCAAGAGTAATGGCGAGAAACAACATGAGAAATTCCCAGAGATAGTGTGTCCATTTTTTTCTTGCGGTGTGGGTGTGAGCATGTACTTCCATATTTTATTTAAGATGATATTCTTTAATAATAAGTTTTAATAGTTTGACAGCTAGTTCCTTTTGCTGCACCAAATGGCCATGGTAAATACCACCAAATGCCTGATCCATAAAAACCTCGTTTGCGTATTGTCGCAAAATTTTTTTATCCTCTGTAAGTAAATATATTTTACCGCTATTAGAATTGTGGCGGATAAAACGAAAATCAAAAATTAAAGTTCCGGTAAGATATGCCTTAGTGGAAATATCGTCGAGTGAATTAAAAATGGCATTAACCTCCTCTCTTTTGCTATCATATAATGAAATATTATCAGCGACTTCTTTATTTCTTATCAATCGGAGGCCTCCGGCATTTTTTAATTGAGTCAGGGTTCTTTGTGAGAATATCACAGGCACCCAGCCGACATGCAGAGTATGTATTTGGTAAATAATCCTTAAATCACTGGTATCATTAAAGGAAGATGCTTCAAACATGTCAAGTAGAGTATCAAGCTTTTGAATTGATACCTTAGTTGAAGCTGCCATATTATTAATGGCTGTTGTATCCTGTATCAGATCTTCAACCATCGACTTCATATACTGTTTCTCTTTGTCATTTTCAATCTTATGCTCCAATTGATATTCTGCTAAAAATCCACAGAACACAGCAAGAAACAACATGAGAAATTCCCAGAGATAGTGTGTCCATTTTTTTCTTGCTGTATGTGAGTGTGCATGTACTTCCATAAAAATCTATTTCAAATGATACTCTTTTTTTATTGAGGAGATCAAATTTGCTGCAACGTCCTTCAGTTCTGCCTTGGTCTTTGTAAGTCCCTGCACTGAGCTTTTCATATACTGTGTCCAGCCGGTAAGATCAGTTAAAAGATTATGATCCTGCGTAAGTAAGGGGGGATCTCCACCGATTGTTTTAATACTATCATTATTTGAAACCATGGAATTAAAAATGACCGGGTCAAAAACTCTCACAGCGGCTCTCCGGTATTCATGCTCTTCGTCCTTTTCAATTGCCTCCAACATTTCAACAAAGCGGATCTGCCTGTAATAATCCATTATCTGTTTTGAGATGTCTGGTTTGCGAACAAGACGAAATCCACCCGAGTTTCGCATTTGGTCGATCGTCCTGTTATTATAATTGAATATATCATGGCGTGAAGCAATTCTCCCCAGGAAATATAACCGCCCGGTTAACTTTATACCGGTTTTACTATTCACCAGGTAAATAAGACTGTCCATTCTATCAATGCTGATGGTTGCCAATTTGACCTGGTGATCGAGAATTTCAATATCCTCCGTAAGATCTTGAACAAGAGAAACCATGTATTGCTTTTCCCGCAAGTGTTCTATATAATGCTCACGCTGATTCTCTACAAAAAAACCAAGGGTGACAGCAAGAAAAAGCATAAAGAATTCCCAGAAATAGTGCGACCATTTTTTTCTTGCTGTATGTGAGTGTGCATGTACTTCCATATTTAGCTGGTGGTTTGCTTTTAATTATCAACCTTTTTCAATTCTCCTTTTTGACCCATATTTAAAAACCAAACTTTGGTCACTTTACCGTTACTATCTGTTTCAAACTCTATTTGCCTGTCTGTGCCATCTCCATAAAAAAACTTTGTTGCGGATTCGGGCTTTAATTCTATATCGGGTGTATTGTTACGATGCCTGTAAAGTTTTCCATCTTTCGTTATGAACTGCATGGTAACACCTCCGAAATATTTACCTGCATAATTCACAAGTATTGTTGTATCGATCTTTACTTCTTTATGTTCATAAGGCATCACAATATCTTCATCATCCAAAATAGACTCAACAGCTGCGCGGAAAAACGGAAGATTTGATTCAGCATTGGAAAGTATAATGACCGTTCTTTCGATCTCGGGCCATCTTACGAGCAGTGTACGATAACCTGGCCACCCGCCTGTATGAGAAATGACCTTTCCTTTTTCTGACTTTGGTTGTACGCCAACTCCAAAACCATAAAAAGAAGTTGAATCCGTTGGAGAAGTCCGAACTAAGGGAGAAAGCATTTCATCAAGTGTTGCTTTGCTTACCAGTTTATTTGAATACAGGGCCCTGTCCCATTTAAACAGATCGCCGATAGTAGAATTCACAGTACCATCACCTACGATACCATCAAGATAATAAACCATGCTGTATGCCGGCAATTCATCTGGTAAAATATATTTCTTTAAACTATCTGAATACACAAATCCCAATGCGTAATTATCGGGGATCTTGTTTGTAGTGCGACGACTGTTATATATATATGTATGGTTCATGCCCAGGGGCTGAAAAATATTTATCGCCATAAAATCATTATAATTCATACCCGATACCTTTTCAATAATAGAAGCAAGCAATGCATAACCTGTATTACTGTATTGCCATTTTGTTCCCGGTTTAAAAAATAATGTATCATGCCGCTGAGTCAGCATTTCAATGATATCCTTATTAAAAGCGATCTTTTTCCTGTCCCAGTTCTTTTCAAACTGGTCTTCATAAGATGGAATTCCCGAAGTATGTGTCAATAAATTCCTGATAGTAATATTATCATACGGTAATTGCGGGAAGTATTTTTTGATATTGTTTTCATAGTTCAGCAATTTCCGGTCTTTCAGTATCATAATTCCCATTGCTGTGAATTGTTTTGAAACCGAAGCCAGTTCAAATACAGAACTGTCATTCAGCATTCGTTTACTATTGTAATCGGCATATCCAAATGCCTGCTGGTAAATAGGTTTACCTTTTTCAGCCACAAGAATAGTTCCATTGAATTGGAAATATTTATTCTGGCCAGTCATATACTGTTGCAGTAATTGTGCATGATCTTTTTGAGCAGTAATGATAAGAGGTGCAAAAAGAATAAAAAGCAATTTTCTCATGATCATCTTTGTTTTATGTAGTGAGATACTGTAATCCAGGCTTGCTAACTTACGTATTATTCATGTTACTTATTGATACCAATTATTAGCGCCATACTTGACCCGCGGTAGCCATGTACAGATGGCAGTAAGAATAATAACGATCATTAAGATCGTATGTGGACTGACTGCGATTTTTTAAGTTTCTTTTTCTACCCGTTCAATTGTTTTCTTCGCTGCTGCCAATCGAATCTGTTTATTTAATCCTGTTATATTTTTTCAAAATATCAATAACCAGTTTATGTGGCAGTGCATATGATTTATTTCCATTGATCCCCACCATGGTTTCAGCGGCAACCATTGTATTGATGATTGCTTCTTCTGTTGCCTGCACAGTGGCTTCAAATAATGGATTGATCAAATCATTCGGTAACTCATACACTTTTGTAAAATCTGCTCTTTGAAATGCAGTTGGGTTAGCCGTTGAAAAAGCAATAAAAATATCTCCCGAACCATTTGTTCCTCGTCCACCCACAATGCCAATCCCTAATGAAACTCTTTGAGCAATTCTTTTTAACTGGTGTGGAAGTAATGGAGCATCCGTAGCAACAACCACAATAATAGAACCATCACCAGGTTGATAAGAAGGCGGCGCCTTGAATTCGTTGTTCAATGTATCCATTAATTCTCTTCCAACAGTAACACCGGCGATGGTGAGATTTCTTTTGGTCCCGAAATTTGCTTGTACCAATACACCCACGGTATAAGAAGAGTCTTTAATTTTTATAATTCTAGAAGAAGAGCCTGTACCTCCTTTAAATCCCAAACACATCATGCCGGTACCACCGCCTACATTTCCTTCTTTAATGAAACCACTCTTTGCACTGTCCAATGCTTCCCATGCATTGCTTTCCTTTACATGAAATCCATAAATATCATTTAAGAAACCATCATAAGTTTCTGCAACAACTGGATAAGTGTACCAGAAATCTTCTTTATACCAACCTTTTTTTACATACCATTTTAATACAGCATCTCTTACCGTACCTACACTATTTGTATTGGTGATCATTACCGGGCCTTCCAAAAATCCTGATTCAGTCACCCATGTTGTTCCAGTCATTTCACCATTGCCATTTAAGGTGTACCAATTTGCATAAACAGGATTGTTGTTTCTGCCTCTTGGCAAAATAGCAGTCACACCTGTACGCACCGGGCCTTTGCCTCTTATATTTTTTCCTTCACCGGAAATGATGGTGCTGTAGCCAACTTCAACACCTTTTACATCAGTAATCGCATTGAATTTTCCCGGCGTGCCGTCAAACGGAATTCCAATATCTCTTGCACGGGGTTTTTGTGAATAGGTATAAAGTTGAATTAATAGCATTGAAATAAGAATAATAAATTTCTTCATGTTTATTTATTTAATAGATCGCAAAATAAATTTTTACAAATAACTCAACCACTTCTTTTCCTTATGATCGGTTTTATACTTATCATACCATTTACACAACGGATATAATCCAATGACAACAGAAAACCAGATAACATAGACGATCGTCAATGAAAACCCTTCACCTCCTTTCACAAATTTTGTGATTAACTGTTCGTTCATGGTTTCTGCGAATGTGTGACCCCTGTAGAAATAAAATATCATAGTAATAAAATGAAGTACGAAAAGATGGACTACGAAATAAAAAAAAGGAACCCGCCCATATACAGAAACAAACTTTGTAAAAGCATTATGAATATTATCCCACCACGCCATTAATAATAATGAGGGACCAATGGTCATGCACATAAAGAATAAAGATGGCGGGTATTTGCTTGCATTGATAAAAGAAAGAAAAGTTCTGAAATCTGTAAATTGTTTTGACCATTGAGATGGATCACCATATATATTTATAAAACGAAGAATAATGAATAATACGATGGTAGAAAGACCCGTGATCACTAAAAAATTTTTTCGATAAGATTTATTTTCGTTTCGTAATACTTTACCCAGGCAATAACCCAACATCATGAGGCCTGACCAGGAAAGAAACGGATACAAGATCAATAACTGAAACTTTCCACCCAAAGGAAGAAATTTTAAACGATGCATAAGGCTATAACCAAGACTGAATTGACCATTTTGTTCTCTTTCATAAAAATCCAGTGAGTTATGTCCTAAGACGATCACTAAGCCAACAACTAATATTATTTCGAACGGCAACCAGATCACCAATCCTAATATCACCATACTGATTCCGATGGACCATATAGTTTCCAATGCGAAAGTGTGTATATCGAATGTAAGCACAAAGTTGATGATGGTGACTTCCATTAATATCAGCCAAAGACCTCTTGTGATCAAAAAAATGCTCAGTTCTTTTTTTGATTTTCGTGCCGATTGCAGAAAAGCAGAAGTGCCTGATAAAAAAACAAATACCGGGGCACAAAAATGTGTGATCCATCTTGTGAAATAAAGAGCCGGTGTTGTGGTGCTTAGATCAAGCGGATTTCCTGTTTGTGCATTAAAATGAAAAAAGTCCCGTGTATGATCCAGCGCCATAATAATCATGACGATGCCCCGAAGCAGATCGATGGAAGTAATTCTTTTTTGTTCTTGAAGTAAAGGCTGCTGCATAGATGCTTTTTATTCTAAATGATACTCTTCCTTTATAAATGTTACCAGCCTTATTGCTTTTGAATTTGCATATTTCATACCGAGTATGTAATTATTTAAAACGTTCAAAGTGAGTTGCCGCCTGTTTGAATACAGTGCCAGTAATTCCGGGTCATTACTGATAAGTTTTGCTCCGGGTGAAACTGAAATATCTGAAGATATCGGACGCAGCGGGTCTGAAAGTTTAATATATTTATTATGAAAGATCTGTGCCTGGATGTCGACTGCTTTGCTTCTAAGATCATCTAATCGCGAACTAATACTTTCTATTACTTTAATATCCCCCCAGTAGCTCCTGACGGAATCGGCCACAGCTTTATTTCTTATAAGGCGCATATTTCCCCCATTTTTCAACTGGGAAGAGGTTCTGTCTTCAAAATTTATATTTACTACCCTTCCCACCTGGTTATTTAATTTATATAATTGCACAGCACTATCTTTTAAAGAGTCATTGTTTATAAATGAGATCAGGTTTTCGAGCCGGGTTTTTACAACCTGGCCCAACAGCATATTACCATTTAAATTAGCGGTATCCGTTTGCAGGTCTTCGATCAGCGATCGCATATATTCCTTTTCCCTCTTATGTTCTATCATATGCTCTCGTTGATTCTCTGCTAAAAATCCGCAGAATACAGCAAGGAACAACATTAAAAACTCCCAGAGATAATGGGTCCATTTTTTTCTTGGTGTGTGGGTATGTGCATGTACTTCCATAAATTTTTATTTCAGATGATACTCTTTTTTGATCATTGTGATCAACTCATTTGCTGCTTCCTTCATCTCCGTTTCCGCTTTCTGCAATCCAAGCTTGGTGTTTGTGAGATAAGAGACCAGACCTGCAAAACGCAATAGTGTCTTTGGCTCATAAGTCAGCAAAGGGGGATTGTTGCCAGGCCTTGTTATAGTATTATCGGGCATTACAATACTGTTAAACACCACCGGGTGAAATATATCAATTGCCATTTTTCTGTACTCGTCCGTTTCGTTAGATTCAATGGCGTGTAAGAAATCAATAAAAACAACACGGTTATAATATTCAATAATTGCTTTTGATACTTTTTGATCCCTGATCAACCTGAAACCACCGGAGCCTTTCATTTGCTGAATAGTAAAATCATTCAGGGCCAGACGCACACTGCGTGAAGCCCGACGGCCCAGATAATATAGATCAGCGCCATGATTTTTTAAATCTGTACTCGTTAATAATTTAATAAGCGTGTCATTTCTTTTAATATGATCGCTATATTCACTGATAGTACCGGTGAGTGCAACTGTATCCTCCTCCAGATCTTCGAGCAAACTATGGATGTATTGTTTCTCTTTATCTTTTTCAATTTTATGCTCTAACTGGTATTCTGCCAAAAAACCACAGAATACAGCAAGGAACAACATTAAAAACTCCCAGAGATAATGGGTCCATTTTTTTCTTGATGTGTGTGAGTGTGCATGTACTTCCATAAATAATTTATTCCAGATGATACTCTTCTTTTAACAAAACCAGTAACTTTTCAGCTCTTTCAGAAACAGTTTCTATTCTTGCCAGCACATATTTAAGATTGAAGGAACGAAGCTGGCAGAGATTAGCGTACTGTATAAAGTCTTCTTTATTGTTTGAGAGTAGTGGGAATGATCTCTTTTTAAACGACTCCGCTATTTCGTTACTGACATTTCGATCCATGATCTCGTCGAGATACCATGCGTCGAATATTATATTTCTTGCTTTCACAAGATCATTATACATCAGGTCCTGAAAAACAAATGTCTCCTTCATGTCTCTCCTTGATTGGTCATACTTTGCAATTCCATCAGCGACATTATGCTTTTGAAACAACCGAATGCCGCCGGAACTTAATAGTTGCTGTAGCGTTGCATCCTGTAACGTTACAAGTGTATGCCTTGTTCCAAACCTTCCAAAATATGCCCAGGTACCCGTTGGTATTTCATCAATAGCTTTTGTATGCACGAGCACCCGGAAGGTATCTATTTTAGGGATCACAAAGTTTCGCTCCCTGATCTGCACATTTAATAAGAAAGTGTCAACTTTTATATCTTCATATAATGTTTGCGCATATTTCTTTTCTCTTTGGTGTTCGATTGTGTGTTCTAGTTGATACTCCGCTAAAAAACCACAAAACACAGCAAGAAACAACATGAGAAATTCCCAGAAATAATGTGTCCATTTTTTTCTTGCGGTATGTGTGTGTGCATGTACTTCCATAAAAACTTATTGAAAATGATATTCCTTTTTAATTGTCTGTATTAATTCTTCTGCCTTTTTCAAAACATCCTGCAAATAATTTAGTGTATACTTATTATTATATGAACGAAGCTGACAAAGGTTTGCATAATGAATAAAATCTTCTTTTTTTTCACTGAATAATGGCGGATTACTTTTTTTAAAGGAGTCGATCTTGTTTGAGGAAATGTTGAATTCCATGATCTCATCAAAATAATATGCATTAAAGAGTTGATTTCTCCACTGAAGCAATTCATTATAGATCATCGCTTGTTGAATAAGATCTGTCTGCAGATTCCTGCACACCTGGTCGTATCTGGCAATGGCATTTGCCACGGAAGCCTTTTTAAAATAACGCAGGCTCCCGGAGTTTTTCAATTGCTGCAGCGTGGCATCCTGAAAGGTAACTTTAAAGTTCCTTGTCCCAAATCTGCCATAATAATACCAGGTACCCCCAGGTAAATCTTTTATGTTAAACTGCTGAACGAGATTTCTGAAGGAGTCGATCCTGCTTGTGGCAAAACTGATCTCAAAAATATTATACTTTATTTCTGCGGTATCCTGCTTAATGTCTTCGTACAAAGTTTCGGCATATTGTTTTTCCCTTTGATGCTCCACATAATGCTCCCGCTGGTTTTCTACTAAAAAACCTGCAGTCACTGCAAGAAACAGCATAAAAAACTCCCAGAAATAATGTGTCCATTTTTTTCTTGAAGTGTGAGTGTGTGCATGTACTTCCATAATAATTTAATTGAGATGATATTCCTGTTTCAGTAACCCGATCAGGTTTTCAGCTTTTGTCTTTAAGGCTTTTCCCCTTTGCGTATTTCCTAAACAGCTTAATGATAGATATTGAATCTGGAAAGCAATATTGTTTATTGCTATTTGGTTGTCGGTTATTAATTGCGGATTAGTTGTGGGCCTTACAAATTTAAAATCTGAGCTCATGGCTTTGTAAAGCTGATCGGCATTAAAAATAGTTCCCCCTATTTCCCGAAAAGTGGTTCTTATTCTTATATCAGATTCATCCCACTCTTTTAATTCTTTAACTGATGCATCATAGGCCAATATGTTGCTGATGATATTTTCCTTTTTAATCAACCTGAGGTTACCGGCATTTTTTAATTGCTGCATTGTTCCATCCGTGCTTACAAATGGCGGCCCGTTAAAAACCTGCCGGGCAAAAAAATAAGTTGCATTGCCGAATTGTTTGTGCTTACCAGTACTCAGCAACATCAATAATGAATCCATTAGGATCCTTTTTTCCTTTCTTACATTAATATAGACCTGAAGGCTGGCTGTATCTGTTTTCAAGTCCTGGATTAATGAATGAACATATTTTTCTTCCCGCTGATGTTCTATTACATGTTCTAATTGATACTCTGCAAGAAATCCACAGAACACAGCAAGAAACAACATTAAAAACTCCCAGAGATAATGTGTCCATTTTTTTCTTGCAGTATGAGTATGAGCATGAACTTCCATAGTAATTTTTATTTAAGATGATATTCCTTGCGAAGGGCTTTCAGCAACTCAGTATTTAACTCTATATATTTATTATAATGGATCAACCTGGTGGAGGCGAGCCCCGCCCTGCCATAAAAACCTAATGCATTAATCGTGATTTGCCTGTCAAGTTTCTCCACTGCTTTGAACTGAAAAGGGATTATTTCATTTGTCAGTTCATATTCGGCTGCAGCTTCAATTACCGATATATCATATTGGCGACTCAATTGCATGTCAAAATCATAATCATAATGCCGGACGATAAGAGGATTTATGTACTCAATTCTCACAGCAGACTCCAGCGCCTGCCTGTCGTTTATATTATGGATGGCAACTGATAGATCGCCGATCAGTTTTTGTAATTCATCGTTTTTAAAATAACGTAAAGAACCAGAATTTTTTAATTGGTCAAGCACAACTGTCCTGGGCTCAAAAAGTGAAGGTGTGCGGAAATTTATTCCATACAAAAAATTCAGTACAAACGTTTTTGAAACGTGGACAAGGCTGCTGTCTTTAAAATACTTCATCAGGTAAATAAGCGCCTTTTCCTGTTTGATCCTGTTCTGAACTTTAATACCCACATTGACAGAATCGCCTTTAAGTTCTTCGTAAAAACTTTTTGCCAGTTCTTTTGCCCTATCTCTTTCGATCATATGTTCCAGTTGATACTCTGCTAAAAATCCGCAGAAGACTGCAAGGAATAACATTAAAAACTCCCAGAAATAATGTGTCCATTTTTTTCTTGAAGTGTGGGTGTGTGCATGTACTTCCATAAAAAAATCTTATTTCAGATTATAATTTTCTTTTAAAAGAACTAACAAACCTCTTGCCTTTTGTAGCAATCTCATTCCATCACGTCGCAAGGTTTTATTGAATGACACAAGCATGTGGATACGATAGGTTAATCGGAAAACGGATTCCCCGGTAATTCTCAGTGATGGATCATAGTCTGGTATAAATAGATTGTTATCCTCATCCCGCATGGCCATCAGCACCCGACCATCAAATATCGCTTCAGCAATATTTCTATAAGTATCCATTATTTCTTCTTCATCCTGGCCTCCCCAGACTAATGCACGACTGGCAACATCGTAAGCAATAATGCTGTCGCTAACAACTGACTTTTGTATAAGCCGAAGGTTACCTGCATTTTTTAATTGTTGCATAGTGCCATCAACAGGAGTAAAGCGAAATGACCATCCGCGGGTAGCAAGGGAGTTATAATAATAGAGATAGCGGCTATGGTTGGCTGCATCAGGGCGGTTAATTAAAACAGCAAATGAATCAAGCATTTTTGTTCTTGATATTCTTTGTTGTAAAATATTAGTAAGGCGTAATGTGTCTGCTGCAAGATCGCTGGCAAGCGATTGCATATATTTCTTTTCCCGTTGCTTCTCCACCATATGCTCCCGTTGATTTTCTGCTAGAAAACCACAGAAAACCGCAAGAAACAACATGAGAAATTCCCAGAAATAATGTGTCCATTTTTTTCTTGCCGTATGAGTGTGTGCATGCACTTCCATAAAATTTATTTCAGATTATATTCCTTTTTAATAAAATCAATAAGGGTTGTCCCTCTTAACAGTAAATCCATATCCAATTCTTTCAAATAAATAAAAAATCTTCTCTGATCCTTCATGTTATTATAAAATTCTTCCACCTCATTTTGCTTTTGAGTAAGTAAAGGAATGCCCGGGTTTTGAAAACCATTATTGGAAATATCGATTAAACGTGCCTGGAAAAGTTTGCTTTTTTCAAGCCCATATGTTAAAACAACATTGTTCAGCTGTTCCTGTGTTATAAATACAGTTCTCACTTTCGAATCATAATCCACTATATTGTCTGACACAGCCCTGTTTCTCAAAAGACGCATACCGCCACTGTTTTTTAATTGCTGAATGGTACGGTCAGTATAAATAAAATCAGGGAAGTGTCTGCTCACTTCAAAAAAATAATAAGCCCTTGATGAGTTTTTAAAAATTCCCGGGTCTCCTAATTCCTCCAAAAGACTGTCTTTAAAAAAAAGTTTCTTGTCCAATGAAATGATGATATTTTTCAATTGGGCCGTATCCTGTTTCAGATCTTCAACAAATGATTTTACATATTCTTTTTCGCGTTGATACTCAATCATGTGTTCCCTTTGGTTCTCTGCTAAAAAACCGCAAAACACAGCAAGGAATAACATTAAAAATTCCCAGAGATAATGTGTCCATTTTTTTCTTTCTGTATGTGAATGAGCATGTACTTCCATTAAGCAACAATTTTTGTTTATTTAGAAACTATTTATACCCTTTTTTGTGAAGCAGTTCCAGCAACCTGATTGCTTTATCTTTTATCAGCTGCATCCAATTCAGTTGCCCGAACAAACCTCTCCTGAATTCGCTTATGGAATTGAAATATTTATTCAGCTCTGCTATGTCATTCGATAAAAGGAATAAGGTATCTGTTTGTCCTTTACGACTCAACTCATCTAAATGAATAAAATCGATCATACTTTTGTGAGCATTGTTAGTGATCTGCTGAAGATTTTCCAATACTCCCTGGTGAATTTGCATCTCCCTCACCGTGGCATCATAGTCAATAATACTGTCGGCAATTTCTTTGTCTTCGATCAGTCGTAAGCCACCGGCATTTTTTAGTTGCTGTATCGTTCTGTCTGTATAAATAAAATCTTTAAATCCCCGGGAATAAAAAAAGATCTCTTTCAGACAACCTGTTGCATGAATGTTTTCTTTTAGAGTATTGAAGCAGGGAACCAGGTTTTGAAGCACAGACTTTGTTTCCGTCAGTTCAGCAATACTAAGATCGCATTGAATGGTGTCCTTCTTCAGATCTTCGGAGAATGAAAGGATATATTGTTCTCCTTTTTTCTTCTCCACGTTATGTTCCCTGATGTTCTCTGCAAGAAATCCACAGAACACGGCAAGGAACAACATCAAAAATTCCCAGATATAATGAGTGAATTTTTTTCTGTCCCGATGAATACCTGGCTCGGAGGTATGAGAATGGTGGTGTACTTCCATGTTTGGTGCTTATAGTTATGGGTGCTGTAAGGTAGATGGCTTGGCTGCCGCTTAAAGTTAGCACTTGCAATTTATCAGGATGGATTTTTTAATTTCCTTCCCTGCAAACCAAACAGACATTCTCCTTATTTTCGTATTCTTTTTTTATGCGACAACTGGCAGCAATCATGTTTGTGGATATGGCAGGTTATACAGCCCTGATGCAGGAGAATGAGCAATTGGCAAAAGCCAAACAAAAACACCTGAAAGATGTGCTGGAGAGAACCGTAAAGAATTATAATGGAAAAATTCTGCAGTATTATGGGGATGGCTCACTAAGCATATTTTCCAGCGCCATTGACGGTGTGAACAGTGCCATTGAAATTCAAAAACAATTACAACAGGAACCAAAAGTTGATCTGCGCATTGGTTTGCACACGGGTGATATATCTATTGAAGACGAAACAATATATGGCGATGGTGTAAATCTTGCGTCAAGAATTGAATCGCTTGCAGTGCCCGGCAGTATTTTTATTTCAGAGAAAGTAGCCGATGAAGTAAAGAATCAAAATGATATTTCACTCCGGGAACTCGGCTATTTTGAATTGAAAAACGTAAAAAATCCTGTGCGAATTTTTGCTGTTTCTAATAATGGCCTGGTTATCCCTTCCCGTGATGAATTAAAAGGAAAAACAAAACCACCTGCAAATCGTCTGGCGGTTTTACCATTTGTGAATCTTAGCGGCGATCCGGAAAATGAATATTTCAGCGATGGCATTACAGAAGAGTTATTGAATTCACTGACGAAAGTGGAAGGATTGCAAGTCACTTCCCGTACTTCAGCGTTTGCATTTAAAGGTAAGCTGGATGATGTTCGTGAGATAGCCGTTAAATTAAACGTAGATAAAATTCTGGAAGGCAGTGTTCGCAAAGCCTCTAACAGGGTTCGCATAACAGCACAATTAATAAATGCAGCTGATGGATATAATGTGTGGAGTGAAAACTATGACCGTGATCTCACCGATATTTTCCAGGTGCAGGATGAGATCAGTAATATAATTGCCAATCGTCTTCGTGAAAATTTATCGCTTGCTTCACAAAAGGAACATCTTGTAAAAGCTTCCACTAAAAACATAAATGCATATACGCTGTACTTAAAAGGATTGCATTACTGGAATAAACTTACTCCTGCCGATACCTATAAAGCAATTGAATGCTTTGAGCAGGCCATCGATCTGCAACCGGATTATGCGCAAGCTTATGCAATGGCTGCTGTTGCTTATTCTAATTTGGGAGCCACCGGTCAATTGAAACCTGAAAAAGCTTTTGGCCTTGCCAACCAGTATAGTGATAAAGCATTGCAAATGGATAATACCATTGCAGAAAGTCATATTGCAAAAGCGAGAATTTATTTGTTTTATGAAAAGAAATGGGATGCTGCATACGAGGTATTGCAAAAAGCATTACAATTAAATCCGGCAGCCATCGATTCTTACCGCTTGCTGGGTTATTATTATATAGTTGTTGGGAAGAAAGATGAAGCAGTAAAGATCCTTGAAAAAGCTTTGGCGATCGATCCGATCTCGACCGTTATTAATAATTATCTCGGCGAAGCTTATATAATGGCAAATCGTTATGATGAGGCCTATCTTGTTGCAGAAAAACAATTAGAGATCAATCCAACTATGCGTGTTGCCATCGAAAGCAAAGGCTGGTGCGTGGGAATGAAAGGTGATTGGAAAAAAGCTCTTGAATTATTTCAGGAGGTCCATCGGCTGGCAAATCATCCATTGAAAGGGTTGGCACCGATAGGATATGCTTACGCTAAACTTGGACAAAGAGAAAAAGCAATGGAAATTATTAGCAAGCTTGAACAACGACAAAAAGATGAGCCAGATACGGCAATGGACGGAGATCTGTTTATGGTTTGGTGGGCTCTTGAGGATAGAGAAAAAGTTTTTTACTATGTAAGAAATTGTATTAATAAAAGACTTAACTCGATCTATTACTACCTGGAGCATCCGTCCATGATAGGTATAAAAGAAGATCCGAGAATTTTGGAGTTACTTCAGACGACTACTTCATTAAAACCAGCACAGAGTTAAAACAGTTTTATTCCAGGTGATACTCGTCTTGAATAAGTTTGATCAGTTCCTTGATCTTCTGCCGGGCATGAGTGTACCCCCATGCCATATTACTTTCATAATCTCTTTTCTGTGCGGTCAATGAATTCTTGAATTCAAACAATAATATTTCCTGATTTTCCGGTTTAAGTGGCACCATGTTCTTTTTTATCAGGCTATCGACCCAGGGATCGAGGGAAGAAGGTGCTGGTTTATTCCGGTATAATTTAAATATTTCGCTGATAGCTTCTTCTGAAAATATCTTGCTTCGTAATGTTATCGTATTTAAGAAAAATTGGCCATGCTGTTCAGCAATATTAGGAAGCGCATCGTTACTGAATTGGTCGTAAGCAATTATTTTATTAGCAACTGCTTTATTGCGAATTAATCTAAATCCGCCAGAATTTTTGAGTTGGGTTATTGTTCTGTCGTTATATCTAAAACTCCAGTAATTAAGCGCAGAGTTCAAGTGGCGGTAAATTTTTGGAAAATCAATCTTGTTCAAAGGAAATGTAATTGCGCTGGTAACAGAGTCAATACTATTATTGACAATTTCCCAGTCTTTTATTGTTGAATCAAGCAGCGGAATATCTGCTTTCAAATCTTCCAGCATAGTGATCATGTATTGTTTTTCCCTCTGATGTTCTACCTGGTGTTCCCGAAAATTTTCCGCAAGGAAACCACAGAACACAGCGAGGAACAACATGAGGAACTCCCAGAAATAATGCGTCCATTTTTTTCTTGAGGTGTGAGTGTGGGCATGTACTTCCATCTGATATAATTTTAGATGTTAAAATGGACATTTAAAATTTGGCATCAACACTTAAAATTGTTTTAATCCAGTCGGTATTCTTTTTTCAATAGCATGATCAGTTTATCTGACTCAGAACTTAAAAAAGCATATCTCAACCGTAAACCGTTTGTTACTGAATTTAAATAGTGAAGTATGGATGTAAGTCTTAATAGAGTTGGTTTATTATATGTTAGCAATGCGGGGTTGTCCTGCATCTTTATTATAACTTGATTCGAAGTATCAACCATTTTTTGAAACACCATTGGGTTAAAAATATTCATGGAAAAAACTCTGTATTCCATGGCATACTGTTCAGCTCTTGTTTGAAGTTCGTCCAGGTTATTCATCAGTGCATAATACTTGAGAATAGCATTGGCGGCAAAATTATTTCTCACCAGGCGGAACCCTCCTGAATTTTTCATTTGCTGAATGGTGCGGTCCGTGGTATTGAAATAAGACAACCTGTGTGCCTTTCTGCCATAATAATACAAGTCCGCCCCATATCCTTTAATGTCCGGGGAATTTAAAAGGGAGATCATGCTGTCTAATTCAACCCATTGTGATTTGAAGGTAACTACCTGTGCGGAAAGTAAGATCCTATCTTCCTTTAAGTCTTCAATCATAGACTTCATATATTGTTTTTCCCTGTCTTTTTCAATTTTATGTTCCAGCTGATATTCAGCTAAAAATCCACAGAACACAGCGAGGAACAACATGAGGAACTCCCAGAAATAATGTGTCCATTTTTTTCTGGCTGAATGAGTGTGGGCATGTACTTCCATAATTACTTTTTTAATCTGAAATAATATTCTGATAAAGCCCCGACAATAGCTGCTGGCCTGGCTTCATCTGTATTGGTCATAATAATAATAGACAACCCGTCATTTACAAAACGGGTATAGTAAGAACGAAATCCAATATTAGACCCACCATGCTCAATTGTTTTGTGGCCATTGAACTCATCTATTAGCCATCCAAAACCATAATACTCTTTAGAAGCGGGGTTATCCGAGATTTTGATAAAAGGCTGCCATAACAATTCCCAGTTTTCCTTTTTCAGGATGATATTTTTTTCTCTCAGCACTTTATCCCATAAGATCATATCAGTACTAGTGGAAAGAAATCCGCCGCTTGGTCTCACAGCATACATGGCATCAGCATTCACCAGTGTATCTTTTCTATGCATATAGCCGCTGGCACGATTGGGAATGATTGGGTAAAAATCAGTCATGCCGCTGTTCTTCATTCCAGCAGGTATAAAAAGTTTTTCACGTATATAATCCTGCCATGGCATTCCGCTAACCTGTGTGATAATTTGTGCAAGCATAAAATAAGCAAGATTACAATACTGGTATTTTTCACCGGTCTTAAAATCGAGTGGTAAGGAATAAGCTGACTTGATAATAACAAGGTCTGGCTGAATAATTGAATTATTATATGCAGGGCCCTCTCTTTTTAATCCTGATGAGTGAGACAGGAGATGTTTTACCTGTATCGGTTTCCAGGTTTCAGGAGCATCCGGAAAAAATTTATGGACATGATCTTCAATACTGAGTTTACCTTCCTCCATTAATTTAAGAATAGCTGTTGCAAAAAATTGCTTGCTGACAGAACCAAGCCGGATGACGGTTTTTTCTGTTACAGGTACATTGAGTTCTACATTGGCTAAACCATATCCCTTATTTACCACGGCTTTCCCGTTTTTGATAACAGCTAGTGCAAGACCAGCAATCTTTTGTTCTTTCATCATTTTCTGTACAATGATATCCGTGCTGTCTGCCTGGCTGTAAGTAAGTACACGGACCAAAAGAAACAGGACGATCATTTTGCTTTTCATAAAAATGAGTTTAAAATATAAAATGTATTAGCCAGGTTTAATGAACTTATGAGTGTGTGCATGTACTTCCATAAAAGTATTTAAAGATGGTATTCTTTTTTTATTAGCGAATCAAGGCTTTTGGCTTGTTTTACTGCCAACTGCGCATTCGAAATAAACCAGTAATTGACCACCGCATATTTATCCAGTAAATTGATATAAGTATCAATTTGTTTTTTGTCTGTCGACAAAAAATAAGGTGTAAGCGGCAATTGAACCACAGGATCATCACCAGGAACTCCGTTTTTCCAGTCCTTCATCCATTCTTTAAATACAACTGATTTAAAAATCCCTGTAGCACAATCGTCCATTTTTTTCCATTTATCCAATACCGCTTCGTTTTGCATGGCAACAACAAAATTTCTCACAAAACCGTCATATGCAATAATTGCATCTGAAACTTCGGAGTTCCTGATCAGGCGGAAATTCCCGGAGTTTTTTAACTGCTCAATGGTTCTGTCTGAGTACACCGCTTTATAATAAAGATTGGTCCAGACCTGCTGTTGATAGATATCTTTTGCTGATATATCCCAATTGTTATTATTTTTTATAAGAGGTGCCAGGGAATCCATGTGTGAAGTCGATAAAGAAATACCCCTGATCATTTGACCAAAAGAAATAGTATCTGCCTCCAGGTCTTTGAGCATGCTCTTCATTAATACCTTTTCTCTTTGCTGCTCTACAATGTGTTCCCTCCAGTTCTCTGCTAAGAAACCGCAGAACACAGCGAGGAACAACATTAAAAACTCCCAGAGATAATGTGTCCATTTTTTTCGGGCGGTGTGAGAGTGTGCATGTACTTCCATAAATATTTATTTCAGGCGGTATTCTTTTTTTATCAGGCCTATTAATTCAAATGCCATTTTTTTAAGTTGTTCCAAAAGTTGCAGGAGGCGTTGCGAGCCAGCCGCCCAGTAATTAAGCCTGTTTGCCAATTCATTTAATGCAATTGGTGAGCTATCTTTTAATTGAGGATTATCCGTCGGTCTTGCAAAAAACCCACTTAATAAAATGGTGCTGTCTTTTAATTGAAGGTTCTCCCCTGGTCTTTCATTTGTAAGTCCTCTTGTCATTTTGCTGAAAACAGCAGCATCAAATATTCTTGCGGCTATACCACGGTATTCGTTCAACTGTACCTCCTCCAGGTCCTGTTGAAGCATAATGTTCCTGTAAAGAACATCATACCCAATTATTTTATCTGAAATAGTTTGGTTGCTTATTAGCCGAAGCCCTCCTGAATTTTTTAATTGCTGCATGGTTCCATCGGCAGAAAAGAAAAAAGCTCTGCGGGAAATATTTCGTCCCCAATAATAAAAGGCGCCGCCATTTTCTGAATATTTTTTTTCAATGATAAAACTGCTTAACGAGTCATACATCTGTATCCTTCCGTAGCGTTGTTTATTAAGTATTGAGATTGCACTCGTATCTGCCTTCAGGTCTTCGATCATTGACACCATAAATTGTTTCTCCCTGTTCTTTTCTATTTTATGTTCCAGTTGATACTCTGCTAAAAATCCACAGAATACGGCAAGGAACAACATGAGAAACTCCCAAAAATAATGTGTCCATTTTTTTCTTGAAGTATGAGTGTGTGCATGTACTTCCATACGTATTTTATTGGAGGTAATACTCTTTTTTTATCAGTTCAATTAATCGTTGTGCTGCTTTGCTTCTGTCGCTTCCCAAATTTTGGTTTAAAGAAAGTGTCCCATAAAAATAGCCGGCACTTGTTATTAATTCATTAATGATCACCCGGTCTTCAGTCAATAGTACATCCCCGTTCAGCTTAATCTCTTTCTTTTCTTTTATTATATTTAATAAAGCCTCACCATCAAATATTTTTGCAATGGCTTTGGCATAATTATCGGCCCATATCATACCCACTTCGTTATAGGTATCCAATTCAAATAAAGAGTTGTAATAAGAAGAAACGCTATCAGCTACTTGTCGTTTTCCGATCAATCTTAAATGGCCCGAACTTTTCATTTGATCATAGGTTCTTTTTACAGGCTCTATTTGTTTCCATTTAGCAGTAACTATCCTGGCTGCGTAGGCAAGTTTACTGATATGTTTTTTTCTGTCCGGGCTTTTTATCAAGTGGACCATCGTATCGATCAAATCAAAAATTATAGCATTTCTTTTTGCATAATCTGAATATATCGCTGTATCAGCTTCCAGGTCTTCCAGCATATTCTGCATATAAATTTTTTCCCTGTCCTTTTCGATCTTATGCTCTAGTTGGTATTCTGCCAAAAATCCACAGAATACCGCAAGGAATAACATGAGGAATTCCCAGAGATAATGGGTCCATTTTTTTCTTTCGGTGTGGGTGTGGGCATGTACTTCCATAAAGTATTATTTCAGGTGGTATTCCTTTTGAAGATAGTCTATCATAGCTTCACCTTTCTGCTTTAGTTCTCTTACCTGTTGAATAATGCCTCTCCCGGAGCCATTCATATAAACTGCAAATATTGACAACTGCTTTATAAGATCAGGGTCATAAGATCGCAGTGCTGGGTTTTGATCAGTTCGGGCTATTCCACCAATTTTCATTTCCATGCTGGTGAATACAGCGGGATCAAAGATGCGGGAGGCAATAGTTTTATAATGATCAAATTCTCCAAAGTAAAGCCCTTCGATCTGCCGTATCAACGAAATATTTTCATAATAAGTCATGATCCGGTTTGATGTTTCAATTTTTCTTATCAAACGAAAACTCCCGGAGTTCTTCAATTGTTCAAATGTGCGGTTATTGACAGTAAGGGTTTGCAAACGCGGCGACACTCTTGCGAAATAATATAAAAGACCTTCTTTACCACGTACACTTTCCGGGTGATTAAGCATATTGATCATACTATCCATCCTGTCGATCCTGGTTTCCTGAAAAATCAATACCTGGCTGAACGTTTTGTCATTTTCTTTCAGGTCTTCATACAGTGAACTGATATACTGTCGCTCCCTGTCTTTTTCAATTTTATGCTCCAACTGGTATTCTGCTAAAAAACCACAGAATACAGCAAGAAATAACATGAGAAACTCCCAGAGATAATGTGTCCATTTTTTTCTTGCAGTATGTGAGTGTGCATGTACTTCCATAAATAATTTATTTCAAGTGATACTCTTTCTTCAATAATTCAATTATTTCATTTACTCTTTTTTTAGATGGCATTACCGCTGCCTTTAAGTAAATAACAAGGTATGTTTTATACATACTCATAATATTCATTAACTCCATTTCAGTGTCCTTATTCCTTTGAAGAAAAACAGGCGAGGATGTCAATAATTTTTCATTAAAAAGATCCATGTCAGCCATACGGAAATGTTTGAGGGTAAACGGTTCCATATGGTCGGTAAAAAATTTGAATGCATACTCTTCGTTTAATTTTAAAAAAGCAAGACTGCTTTCATAATATTTTTTTAGCACCCTGGTCAGTTCTGCATCCTGCATGTACCGGAAACTACCAGAGGACTTCATTTCAGAATAAGTAGCGGTAGTGGCACCCATTGAAAAGGCGCCTTGCAATTTAATATAGGCCTTTACTATGTCATAGTCCGTTGCGGAAGGGGAGTTCATGATCGTTTCAAACTCATTATGCCGTACAATCATTGAATCAAGTCCTCCTGACAGTCGCACAAAAAAAGTAGAATCAGCCCTTAGATCCGAAATTAATTGAAGGGCGTATTTTTTTTCCCGCTGGTGCTCAACCATGTGTTCTCTTTGGTTCTCTGCAAGAAAACCACAAAACACTGCGAGGAACAACATGATAAACTCCCAGAAATAATGGGTCCATTTTTTTCTTGAGGTATGTGAATGGTGGTGTACTTCCATAATTTTATTTCAGGTTATAGTTTTTACGTAGCTCACTTAATAGCCTGCTGTTGGTTTTTATATAATCATTCATTTGAAGGGACCTGCTTGAAGACATCATTGTTTTATAAAACATGATCATGTTTGCAGCTTCACCTTTATCAAAAGAAGACAGGTTCAATATTTTTGCTTTTATAACAGTATCGCCTTTTCTGTATTCACGGATAAGGTCTAAATAATAAGCGTTTTGATCTCTCTTTCGCAATTCATCGGGCCATTTAAAATCATAATGCTTCAACATGAAAGGTTTTATAGGGTTGGCAAAGAATTGGTATTCCTGCTCGTTCCTGTAGCGGACATTATTAATACAGACACTCATATCACCAAATAGTTTTTGCAAAGCTGTGCTCTTAAAATACCTGAGTGAGCCTGAACTTTTCAGCTGACTCAGTACTCCGTCTTTTGGCTCAAAGGAATAGCTGTTGATAAGATAAAAAACGGTTGTATAGGCCGGATAAAATGCTTTAGGAAGATCAGTTAACGAGCTGTCCTTAATATAAGACCACAAATAATCACAATCCTTTTCTTTTTCTAACCGTGCATTTAGTTTATTGGAAAAAGAAACAGAGTCCGCTAACAGTTCTTCATATAAAGCATTGGCATATTCTTTTTCCCGCTGGTGTTCTATTACATGTTCCAGTTTATACTCAGCAAGAAATCCGCAGAACACGGCAAGAAATAACATTAAGAATTCCCAGAGATAATGTGTCCATCTTTTTCTCGGCGTATGTGTATGTGCATGTACTTCCATAAAATTTTATTTCTCCAAAGGAGTTCCTTCGGACAGGTGGTATTCCTTTTTAATATCAATAATTAATTGTTTTGCCTGTACAAATAATTCTTCTGACCGGATCAGCTGGGCCTGGTGAATTCGTTTAACATATTGAAGCTGCCCGATAAATTCATTTATTAATCCTGCATCACTGGAATATAATTGGGGATTGTTGACCGGGCGATCAATCGTATCTGTAGCAATCATTTCAAAAAAAATAGTTGTATTAAATATTTTTCTTGCCAGTTGCCTGTATTCAGACCTGACTTCTACTTCATCTCCCATTTCAAATAACGCACCTCTCATTTTCTGATCATAAGCCATGATGCTGTTAGCAATTTGATTATTACGAATAAGCCGCAGGTTACCCGAACTTTTTAATTGCTGTATAGTTCCGTCATTCGGAAAAATATTAACAGGAGGAGAGCTGCTTCGTGCAAAAAAATAAATATCATTTCCGTATTTGTCCCGCTGAGGCGAGTTGAGCAAGTCAACCAACGAGTCGATCATCGTTAAACGACTTTTTCTTAAAACAACATTTTTTTCAAGCATCAGGATATCGGACTTCAGATCTTCTATCATAGATCTCATATATTGTTCTTCCCGCTGGTGTTCTATCGTATGCTCCAATTTATACTCTGCCAGGAAACCGCAGAACACTGCAAGGAACAACATGAGAAATTCCCAGAAATAGTGGGTCCATTTTTTTCTTGCAGTATGTGAATGTGCATGTACTTCCATAATTATTATTTCAAATGGTATTCTTTTTGTAAAAATCCGATCATGCCAACAGCTTTTTGTTTCAGTGCAAATAAATATTTACGGAAACCGACGATTGCTTCCCGGTATTTATAAACAAGATTATAAAGGCTTTCCATAGTAACCGCATCGGTAACGATCCAGTAATTTATAGTTGATTTTAATATATTGCCTACAGGTGCACCCGGCAGAAATGGTTTGTTGACATAGGCAGCGGTTTCATTCATTTTCCTATAACTGAATATCCTGTTGCTCAGGTCAGACAATTCACTATAAAGTCTTTCAATCTCAGTTTCTTCTTTGTATATATCCTGTGCGGCAGCATCATAAGAAATGATACTATCGGTGACTTCTCTTTCCCTGATCAGCCGGAGATTGCCCGAGCCTTTCAATTGCTGTATGGTTTGATCGGTATAAATAAAATCGGGGAAACCAAAGATCAGGGTGCTGAAATTTTCTGCAGACTGTTTGCTTCCCGCTTTAGAGAATTCAGCAAAATTGATCAGCACACTGTCGCATTGCCCTTCAAGATGTTTGTAAAGAGATACCCAGGCAGTCAGGTTGGTGGTATCTGTGCTTATGTCCTGTACCAGCGAATGCATATATTGTTTTTCCCGTTGATGCTCGATCATATGCTCCCGTTGATTCTCTGCCAGAAAACCGCAGAACACAGCGAGGAAAAGCATTAGAAACTCCCAGAAATAATGTGTCCATTTTTTTCGGGCAGTATGAGCATGGTGGTGTACTTCCATAAATATTTTTTAGTGCCGACCCAATTGTTTGTCTATCAAATTTTCCATTTCTATACAAGCGGCTCTTGCATCTTTGAATGCATCTAAACTTCTTCTTAATCTTTCCAATCGTAAGGTTAGCGCAGCACCCATATCATGACGAAAAACAGCCGCGTCATTTCCGGTAAGCACATCATGATGGTTAGCCAGTTTTTCTACTTTAACCGGATCAGAGTGATTGCTTGTGTCAAGATTTAGCTGGCAGGTAAGATCGTAGCTTTTATAGAGAGCCGGAATAAACAACTCTGTATAATATTTTTTTTCAAATTCCTGGTTGCGGTATTGCGCAAAATTGGTGATGCGTTCATAGTCCATCATTTTTTTAAGGAACTCGATATTCCCTATATACCTTAACGAACCGGATGATTTCATTTGCTCGTACGTTTCTTTACGCACTAAAAAATTTCTCACCCAAACCGCACCGAGGCTTTTGGCAAAAGCGGCCCTGTTTATAGTGGCGCTATCCTGCAACAACCAATTCACTAATGCATCATGATTAACAATAATTATATGGTCTTGTTTTAAAAGCGAATCAAGATTGCTGATATTGGTTCTTACATCCAGCAACATGCTTTGCAAAAATTTCTCCGCTCTTTCTTTTTCTATTTGATGTTCCAGTTGATACTCGGCCAGGAAACCGCAGAATACGGCGAGGAATAACATAACGAACTCCCAGAGATAATGGGTCCATTTTTTTCGAGCTGTATGTGTGTGAGCATGTACTTCCATAAATAATTTATTTCAGGTGGTATTCTTTTTTAATCAAATCAATCAGCCGGGCCGCTTTAATTTTTATTGTGGTTTGAAGATCCATGTCCAGATTTACAGTGAGATGAAAAGTTTTTAAACCGTTCAGGTATTCATTTACATATTGTTCTTCGATTTTTACGGGTGTGAAGGGTGTCGGTGGTTTTTTATCATACATGGTGTCTGCATACAATCGTAACAATTCTCTGCCGTCAAATAATTTTTGTAAACTCTTTGTCAGGTCAACCATCAAATTGGTTTCATAAATATCACGCAAAGCCATTCGTTTTATTTGCTGATCATATGATTGTATAGAGTCCACTACCTTTCCAGCACATTGGGATCCTAAGCTTAGAATTCCACGTGGACAAGTTGTCGCG
>JADMIO011411850.1_pt1 | contig 97373 bp, 72 predicted proteins | sample 8958161 | NCBI WGS metagenome assembly JADMIO01 (sample SAMN16585339, study PRJNA669376) | soil metagenome | isolation source: Crop rotation soil | place: USA: Cullars Rotation, Alabama | collected 2011
GCCGCGACTTCAAGTCACGTGAATTCCAAGCTTCGGATCCCACTGTGCTGGAAAGGCAGGCATCTTCCGTTGACGCTACCTTAGAAAAACATGTAGAAGCACTGAAGGTTCAAACCCTTCATCGCCTCCAGGAATTGGAAAAGAAAATGTTGCGGGCAGAGAAAAGAAAATTTGCCGACCAGCAGCGGCAGATACATACCATTAAAGACCACTTGTTTCCCGGTCAAGGCTTGCAGGAAAGATATGAGAACCTCGGTTATTATTATGCAAAGTGGGGGAAAGGCTTTATAAGTGGCTTATATGAATATTCATTGGGGCTGGAACAGGAGTTTTGTATCGTCACAGAGCACTGAATGTTAGCTGATCATCTTCCCCGCAGGTAGACACTAAGAGTAATCCCGCGTTTTTTCAACGAGGAAATAGTATTGGTAAACTCCGTCCCTGCATCTTCTTTGCTGTTATTAAAACCCTGGCTATACTTTACCTCAGGAGATAATATTAACCTGTTTTTTCCCAAAGCAATATCAATTCCCAATCCCGCATCGCCCAATAAAACAGATTTTTTTACCGGAACCAGTTTTTGCGCATCCGCATCCTGGCTGATCACATAATTAAATGTCGGTCCCAATGAAAAAAACGGAGCAAAATTCTTACTGGAAAACTTGATGATAACAGGTAAGGAAAGACCGGCAGATACATTTTTTAAACGTATAGTTTGCTGGGTTGCCTGGCCGCCTGTTGCGTTTCTTCGTTCGTAAATCAATTCTCCGCCTTCCATGGATAGAATGGTGGACGGCCGGACAGACATATTTTTACCAATACCTGCCTGGTAAATAACGCCAAGGTCAAACTTGACAATATCTTTAGGACTGACGCCAATGACATTGCTGTTAGGTGAACTGGTAAATGAAGGCTTCAACTGGCTGATACCACTTCCGGCTACCGCACCGAAACTATTATTCTTGGCTGGCTTCCTGTTCGGTTTATTATTTGTTTTACCCGGATCCGCCTGACCCATTGTTTTTTTAATTATAGCCAGCGTTGAAAAAGCACACAACCATTTAGGCGCAATCTTAGTTGCCTTATCTGCATAGTAAAATGCACTATCAGGCCGGTTATTATTCAAATGCAGGGTGGCCAGCCGGTTATTGATATATGCTCCATGGGGGTCAATGGCCAGTGCCGCATACGCATTTTGAAAACCAACGCTCATCTCACCATTCTTTCCATCTTTTCCAAAATCTCCGCTTGCTTTTAGAAAATACATCCGGCCTAATAATGCCTGTGCAAAATCGGGTTCATCTTTCCGGATAATATTAATGGCTTTTTCCAGCCGCAGACCGGATTCATACATCTCCTGTTTTTGTTTGGAGGACATCTCATCCCGGCAGTCGAGGTACAGGTTAATCTTATCCTGGGCAAGATTGACAAATTCAGTGGCCAAAGTTGACCGGGCGTCCAGTGTATAAGGGTCACCGGCAAACTTTTTATTCATGGTTTCATAATAATACTCGGCGGAAGACTGGCCTGTAAGTTTTTTATTGGATATCGCTTTATTAAAAAGATCATAGGTCTGAAGAAGGGTTGTGTCGGCCGATAAATAAATAACAGGCCTGTCAAAATCACCGGTAAAAGAATTGCCCGGTCCTTTATTCTGTTTCCTTTTTAATTTCAGCCAGGTACTGAGATAAGCGGTATCTATCGTGCTGATTATTTTTTCCTGGTTCTCATTGCAGCAAAAATAAGGGTCCTGTTTACGGTTAAATCGTTGTGCGGCAGACGGTACATTTTTATCTACATAATTTTGAATTTCCTGGTAGGTTATTTTATTGTCAGGAGCATTGGCCGTTTCTGCTGATCCAGTCAATCCATCTACCAGGTAATAAGTAAATAAACCGTGACCATTCCCAATCGAAGCATCTTCCAATGATTCCTGGCCGGCTCCTGTGGCCAGCATAATAATTTCACCGGCCCTCTTTTCTGAAACAGCACTGGTCAGGAAATTCTGACCTTCAAGTCCCCCGGGTAATTCATTGGACCGGCATGCATCCATAATAAAAAATACTTCCACGCCTTTGGCTGTTTCATTGGCGATCTTTTTTTTCAGGTTGTATAACTGGATAGTTCCTGCGACGAGGTAATTGTTTTTATCGCCTGCCGGATTACAATCATAGCTCAGGAAAAAAAACTGGTCCTGGTCAATTGCATCGCCATGACCCGCGAGGTAAATAAAAAGCCGGTCGCCCTGGCGGAGGTCTTTGGCTTTTAACCATTGAAACCCTTTATTCCAGAAATTGGCGCTGATGGCTTTATCGTTCAATAAACAAAAAATGTTCTCCGCTTTTACACTCCCGCCGCCGGGAGATTTTAAATAATCCCTGAACATTTCAGCATCTTTATCTGCATAAGCAAGTGGTTTTACATATTTATATTTGGAAATTCCCAGGATCATGGCAAATGTTTGCGGGCCTTTAATGGATGCATCTCTCATTTTGACCGGGGCCTGTCCGTTGGCATGAAATCCTGCAGCGAAGATTATGATAAATGTAATTACACCGGGGTAGTTTTTCATACAGATCTGTTGCTAATATTGGACAGGATGATATTCAATCCAAAAGTAAAATACTAAATTTTTCAATCTTATTTTAAGATTAATCCTTTTTCAATTCAAGCCGGAAGAGGGTACTGCTGCCATTATCATTGTCTGCCGCGAGAACCAGTTGAAGAACATTTTTTGTTTCAGCATTTACACAAACAGATTCAATCTTTTGTCCTTTGAACCGCTGATCCATTTTTTCGAGGTCAATGATTTTGTTCGGATTGATAGCCGTCCATTTTTTCTTGGAAGAAATATTGGTGACTATCCAAAGATAGCTTTTACCAATAGCACCATCCTCCATACTGTTCCGGGTGTCTTCCGTGGAAACAGTAAGAATCAACTGGTCGCTCCTGGCTGCATAAGCAGCGCCTGAAACACCATTGAATGTAGCGCTGTCTGCGTTCGCGCCGATTTGGATAAGTGTAAATGGTGATTGCAGCTGGTCTTTCCAGAATTCTTTTTTGGCGATCACCAGGAAGTTTTTGGGGTAAGTCTTATTCCCCCGGTTGCAAAGGATGATGGAGCCGGGTACAGCACAAACCCCTTCGATATTAATTTCATCCAGTCCCTCCGCTTTCAACCGACGATAAAAAGTATCCAGCCTGGTACTGTCGGCCTTTTTTGTAAGAAGGTCAATAAGCCAGCCGGTATTTCGGTAAGGGGATAATGAGCCGGAACCCAATATTAGTAATTTGGAATGGTGGTCATCTGACACTACCGAGATGGCTTCCAGGTCGGCTTTTAGGGGTTTAGGTATCCTTTTTTCTGAGAATGAATAAAGTCGTATAGAATCGGTTGTAAAGAGGTTGCTGTCAGTTATCAGCAGCTCCTTGGCGTCATCGCCTATAATATAAAACTGGTTATTAAAATATTCGATGCCGGAAGCGGAAGGGTAGTGGTCAAATTTTCTTACTTCTGTCAACGTAACGCGGGTGCTGCAGGAAACAGCGACAAAAAGGGTCAATATGAAAAATGAGCAAAACCGGACCATCTTGTATCTTGCTGGGATCCTTAAAAATCCTTAAAGGAATTTTTCCTTTCAGTCAAACCCGTTATTCCAGCCATCTTTTTTCATCTTTTCCACTTTCGCCATCACTTCGTTGTTCAGTGAGTTTTTATAATCGGCTAGCTTCCCGGAAATGGTTTCGTCAAAACTGCCAAGAATTTCTGCTGCAAGTATGGCCGCATTTTTAGATGCATTCAACGCAACAGTGGCGACCGGCACTCCATTGGGCATTTGTAATATTGACAGAACAGAATCCCACCCATCAATGGAGTTAGATGATTTGATGGGAACACCAATAACAGGCAATACCGTAACCGCAGCTACCATACCAGGCAGGTGGGCAGCGCCACCGGCACCTGCAATGATTACCTTTAATCCTCTTTCTTTTGCTTTTTGAGCGTATTCAATCATCCGGTGTGGAGTGCGATGTGCTGACACGACCGTTATTTCATACGGGATATTTAATTGTTTTAAAAAATCGGCAGCAGCTTCCATCATACCGAGATCGCTGTCACTGCCCATGATAATACCAATTAAAGGATCCATTCTCTTTTTAGGGATTTAAAACAAAGAAACAGGTTTTTTTCGGGGTAAAAAATTCCTCAATTAATACATGGGATCCCTTTAACGGGCGCCTGGTCAAGTTTTACAGGGATATTTTTTGCATAAAAGAAAATGAAAAGCAGGGTTAATTTATTTTTATCGTCTTAATGGGGGGTGTTTCATAAATGAATGACCACGCCGGCTGTAAAGAGCGAAAACTATTATATTTGACCTATTATCAAAATAGACTTCATGCGTTGGACCGATAAGTTTTTTACAGCATATTTCCCGGTTATTATTCTTGCATTGATTTGGACAGCCTGCAAAAGCAAACCGGCAGCTGAAAAGCCTAAAGCAAATCCGCCAACGGTGGTCGATGTAATGATTGCTGCGCCCCGGTCAGTAACGAATATTATTGAAGCAAACGGTACTGTGATCGCCAATGAATCAGTGGAATTGCGTCCAGAGGTCAGCGGGCGGTTGACATACCTGAACGTGCCTGAAGGAAAATATGTGGGGCAGGGAACAGTTCTGGCCCGCATCAACAGTTCGGACCTGGCGGCCCAGGTGCAAAAAAGCAGGGTACAATTAGACCTGGCGCAAAAAACAGAACAGCGGTTAAAGCAATTACTGGATGTACAGGGTATTAATCAAACAGATTACGATGCGGTAGTAAGCCAGATCAATAGCCTGAAAGCTGATATTGCCTATACGCAGACATTGATCGATAAAACCGTCATCCGGGCACCATTCAGCGGGACGATAGGATTGCGGCAAATAAGCCCTGGCGCCTATGTAAGTCCTGCCACGGTACTGGCTACCATACAGCAATTAGGGAAGGCGAAGATCGATTTTACGTTGCCGGAACAATACAGTGAAATGATCAGTATAGGCAGCATGGTGGATGTGGAGATAGATGCGGCTGACAGTAGTAAGCATAAAGCCACCATTATAGCCATGGAGCCCCAGGCTAACACGCAAACCCGCAATATCATTGTAAGGGCTTTATTGGATAAAATATCGCCTAATCCGGGTGCTTTTGTCAAAGTGTTTGTAGGCAGTTCCAATGATAAAAAAGCGATCATGGTACCTACCAATGCTGTAATTCCGGATGACAGGAATAACCAATTGATCCTGGTAAAAAAAGGAAAAGCATCTTTCGTGAATGTAAAGACCGGGTTGCGGCAGGAAAGTAATGTGGAAATAACAGATGGAATACAAACGGGAGATACCATCGTCATAACAGGAGTGCTTTTTGCCAGACCTAACATGCCTGTAAAGGTTAGAAGTGTGAAGACCCTGGAACAATTTTAGAATGAAAACATCATCAGCTCCCAATCATACCAGGTATATTATTAATACTCGACTGAATGAACATATCTGAGTTATCCCTGAAACGGCCTGTCCTTGCAACGGTAATGAACCTGGCCATCATTCTGTTTGGCATAGTGGGGTTGACCTTCCTGGCAGTTCGGGATTATCCTGCGATTGATCCACCGATTATTTCAGTCAGCACTTCATACACGGGAGCCAATTCAGATATTATCGAAAGTGAAATAACAGAGCCGCTGGAAAAACAGCTCAATGGTATCCCGGGAATACGAACCATTACTTCTTCCAGTTCACAGGGGAGCAGCAATATCAGCCTTGAATTTAATTTAGGTGTAGATCTGGAAGATGCCGCCAGTGATGTCAGGGATAAAGTTGGACAGGCAGCAAGGAGCCTTCCACAGGATATTGATGCTTTACCTGTTGTTTCCAAAGCTGATGCAAACAGTGATTTTATTATGATCCTGGCTATTCAAAGCCAGACAAAGAGCTTGTCAGAACTAAGTGATTATGCAGAAAATGTCTTGCAGCAGCAATTGCAAACGATCAACCAGGTAAGCGCCGTAAACATTTTCGGGCAGAAAAGATATTCGATGCGCATCTGGCTGAATCCCGATAAAATGACAGCTTATAACGTTGCTTTTACGGATATCCGGAATGCACTGAATAGTGAGAATATTGAATTGCCACCGGGAAAAATTTATGGGAACAACACTGACCTTACCATCCGCGTATTGGGCAGGCTTACTTCAGAACAACAATTCAGGGACCTGATCATCCGGGAAGATAGCGCAGGTATCGTTCGTCTTGGGGATGTAACGAGGATAGAAATAGCTCCGGAACAACTGGATCAAAGCTGGAAATATAATGGGGTGAATGCCGTAGGGCTCGCAATTGTGCCTCAGCCCGGGGCCAATAATATTCAGATAGCCGATGAGTTTTACAATCGTATTAAGCAGATTGAAAAGGGATCGAAATCAGATATTCAGTTAAAAGTTCTGATTGATAATACGCAGAATATCCGCAGATCGCTGGCGGAAGTGGAAGAGACACTGATCATTTCATTTGTGCTTGTTGTATTGGTTATTTTTCTCTTTTTCCGTGACTGGCTGATCGCTATCCGGCCGTTGATAGACATACCGATTTCGCTGGTGGCCACTTTTTTCATAATGTATCTCTGCGGGTTTTCAATAAACATCCTGACCCTGCTTGCCATTGTCCTGGCTACCGGATTAGTGGTGGATGATGGTATAGTTGTGACAGAAAATATTTTCAAGAAGTTGGAGAAGGGCATGCCTATTCACCAGGCCGCGGTGGCAGGCAGTAAAGAAATATTTTTTGCGGTTATTTCCACCTCGCTGACGCTGGCCATTGTGTTCCTGCCGCTTATTTTCCTTGAAGGCTTTATTGGCCGCCTGTTCAAGGAGTTTGGTGTCTCCCTGGCCGCAGCCGTATTAGTTTCAGCTTTTGTGTCGTTGACGATCACTCCCGTACTGAATGTTTTATTGCACCGAAAAAAAACAGGGCATGGTTGGTTTTATAATAAAACAGAACCTTTTTTCCGCGGAATGGAAAATGGTTACAGGCGGGCGCTTAGCAGGTTTATGAATGTTCGCTGGATGGCTTTTGTAATTATTGCTCTTTGCGTAGGGCTGGGATTGCTGGCATTCCGTAACCTGAAAAGTGAAATAGCGCCGATGGAGGATAAGAGCAATATTCGTTTTAACGTTACTGCGCCTGAGGGAACAAGTTATAGTTATATGCAAAAGGTTGCCGATAACATCACTAATTATCTTTATGATTCAGTACCGGAACGCGACTTCGTTTTCACCCGTACGCCCGGAGGCGGTGGTGGTGGAGGTGGTGGTGGTTCAAACAGCACATCCCCGCGAATTGGTTTGGTTCCACCGGGTGACCGTAAGCGTTCGCAAAATGAAATAGCCAATGACCTGCAGCGGAAATTAACACGGTTTAACCAGGCTAGGATCTCAGCTATCCAGGAGCAGACTATATCTGTTGGATTCGGTTCCCGTGGCAGTTTGCCGGTTCAATTTATTTTACAGAACCAGGACCTCGATAAACTCAGGGATATTATACCAAAATTTTTAGATGCTGTCAGGCAGGACAAAACGTTTTCAACTGCTGATGTCAATCTCAAGTTTACCCGGCCCGAATTGCAGCTTACTGTTGACCGGATGAAAATTAAAGACCTCGGGCTCTCGACACAGGACGTGATTGCCACTATCCAGGCAGCTTTCAGCGGTGGCAGGCTGGCGTATTATACACAAAATGGATTTCAGTATTCAGTGATCGCCCAGGTAGAGCGAACAGACCGAAATAAGCCGGGGGATATCGAAAAACTATATGTGCGAAACAACAGGGGAGAAAGCATCCCGCTAAATGCCATTGTTCAATTGCAGGAAAGTACGAATCCCACTACCTTATTTCACTACAATCGCTATAAAGCTGCCACCATCTCTGCTGCATTAGCAGAGGGATATACCATTGGAGACGGCGTCGAAGCGATGCGGAAAATATCCGCGAAGCTCCTGGATGAAACATACCAAACCGCATTATCCGGACCATCACGTGACTATGCAGAAAGTTCATCCAATATCATGTTTGCTTTTTTGCTTGCATTGGTTTTGATCTACCTGATCCTGGCAGCACAATTCGAAAGTTTTTTAGATCCGCTTACAATTATGTTCACTGTTCCACTGGCATTTGCCGGAGCCTTGCTTAGTTTGTGGATATTCAATATGACATTAAATATCTTTTCAGAGATTGGAATGATCATGTTGGTAGGATTGGTGACGAAAAATGGTATCCTGATCGTTGAATTTGCGAACCAGCGGAGAAAACAGGGTTTAAAAAAAATGGAAGCGGTGGTTGATGCAGCTTCACAGCGTTTACGTCCCATTCTTATGACAAGTCTTGCTACCTCATTAGGAGCCCTGCCGATCGCGTTAAGCCTTGGAGCTTCCTCCACCAGCCGTGTGCCTTTGGGGGTTGTGGTGGTATGTGGCATCATGTTTTCCCTGGTACTTACATTATTTGTAATACCTGCTGTTTATACATTTATCTCCGGGAAACATAAAAAAGAGGAACCGGAAGAGCCGGCAACCGGTACCCTAACACCTGGCGTCCAGGGTGAACAAAACGATTCATCTGGTATCCTGCCTGGCGACAGGAAAGGCGAATAAAAAGAAGGAACAAACAATGAGCAAGAAGATCAACAGTCATATTTGTTTTACCGTGGTGGCATTGGTTTTTTTTACCAGTGGCGCATTTTCACAGGTACTTACCCTGCAGGATGCAATCAATATAGCTTTAAAAAACAGCCTCGACCTCCAGGTGCTTAAAAATAATGCCGAGATCACAGCGATCAATAATCACATTGGTGTGGCGGGAGGATTACCCGTTGTTACGGGAACTATATCAGACAATGAGCAGGTGACCAATGTAAATCAGACTTTAAATAACGGAACGATTATTAAGAGGAACGCGGCAGTCGGCAATAACCTTTCCGCAAATGTATCGGCAGGCATGCTATTGTATAATGGATTCAGGGTGATGGCAACCAAAAACAGGCTGGAGCAATTACAATTACAAAGTGAAAAATATATCAACGCACAGGTCCAGAACGTCATGGCCTCTGTAATGACGGCCTACTATGATGTCGTTCGCCAGCAGGCTTATATAAAACCACTCGACCAATCCATTGATGTGGGACAAAAAAGACTTGATATTGTGAAAATGCAACAGAGTATTGGCATGGCTAATAATGCCGACCTGTTCCAGACGCAGCTTGACCTGAATGCATTAGTGCAGGCAAAACAGTCGCAACTATTGGTCATAGACCAGGCTAAAACAAACCTGTTGCTTTTATTAAGCTTAAAACCTGACTCACTTATTTTTATCCGGGACACGATCATTGTGGACAAATCAATTACCCTGGGGAGTATTTTGACAGATATCGGCCGGAATGCTGAGGTCATGGCTGCGGAAGATCAAATAAGGATCAACGAGCTCATAGTTAAGGAAACAGAAGCTTTACGTTATCCCACACTTCGCGGGACGGCTGGCTACAATTTTGGTCGCAACAAAACATCGGCTGGGAATTTATTATTAAACCAAAGTTTCGGCCCGGTGGCGGGACTTACCTTAGGTATACCCATTTATAATGGTTCTGTTTATAAACGTCAGCAAAGAGTGGCAGAGATAAACGTAAAAAATGCGGCGCTGCAAAAAGATATTTTGATAAGGGATTATACAGCCGGGGCTGTCCGGAGTTTTCAATCCTATACTTCCATATTGCAGCAACTGGAAACCCAGCAAAAAAGCGTGGAGCTGGCTCAAAAGTTATTAGACCTGGTCTTGCTTCGGTTTCAACTTAGGCAGGCAACCATTGTCGAGGTCAGACAAGCTCAGCAAAGCTTTGAAAATGCTTCTTTTACATTGATCAGCTTAAGTTTTACTGGAAAGTCTGCCGAAATAGAATTGTACCGGTTGATCAACCAGATAAAATTCTAGATTATAGTAACTGGCTATAGTTTATTGTCTATCCTGAACACAACCCCCCACTTTAAACTTTCAACCTTAAGCCTCTCTCGCCTTCACCTTCAGCGCATGCTTCACTATATTCGCTTTATATGTAAGATCTTGTTTTTCCCGGCTCATGATGGTTACATGCCCCATTTTACGGCCAGGCTTTGTCTGGCGTTTGCCATATAAATGCACAAATGCATTTTCGATTTTCAACACTTCCTCCAGTCCTTCATATTTCACTTCACCGCTCTGTCCTTCTTCACCAATAATGTTTACCATTATTGAGGGAAGTATCGCGGCAGTATTCCCGAGCGGGTAGCCCAGCATGATTCGCCACAGCATATCAAATTGTGAACTGTAGTGTGCTTCAATAGTATGATGACCGCTGTTATGTACGCGGGGGGCGGTTTCATTGACAAGAACATCACCGTCCCGGTTGATCATCAGTTCCACGGCGAAGATACCGGCGGATTCAAAGTGACGCACAACGGATAAAGCGATCGCTTCCACCCGCCATAATATTTTCTTTTCGATATCCGCCGGGCATACCTGGTAGCTCAGTAAATTAAGGTGAGGATCGAACACCATCTCGACGGGTGGATATAAAGCCGTTTCTCCCTTTTCGTTTATGGCTACCATTTGTGCCACTTCTTTATGAATACTGATCATTTTCTCCAGTACCGCCGGGCCATCAAAACCTTTGCTTATATCATCCTTGGTTTTCAGCAACTGGACTCCTCGTCCGTCATAACCCCCTTCACCAATTTTGTGAACTGCAGGTAGAAAATCAGCCGCTTCATACACTTCGGCCAGGTTTCCTGTAACCTTGAATTCGGCAGTCGGGATCTGGTGTTGCTGGTAATAGAGTTTTTGAAAAATTTTGTTCTTGATAGTTTTGAGCACTGAAGGCCTGGGATAAACTTTCACTCCTTCTTCCTCTAATTTTTCCAGTGCTTCCACATTGACATTTTCAATTTCAATGGTGATAGCGTCCAGGCCTTTTCCAAAATTGTAAACGGCATCATAGTCTTTTATATCACCTTTAATGAAATGCTGGCAGAGATAAGCCGCCGGGCACTGGTCATCATTTTCCATTAAAAAAGTTTCAACAGGGTAATTAGCTCCTGCCTGTAATAACATTCTGCCGAGCTGCCCGCCCCCCAGAATTCCAACCCGGAGCAGTGTAGAAATAGTTTGCATGGCCGCAAAGATAAGGGATGTGATAGCCGGAGCTGCCCGTATCGCCAGAAACCAGTTTCCTTTATGAACCGGCCAAAAAGTAACGTACAATAACCCACCTCCTGGCCTGGTGCCCGGTCTTCACTTTGGTAAAATCAGCCTGGCAAAATAAAATGATGATAAAGGCAAACTTCCTGTCGTAATTAATTAACAGGCAGTTGCTCTTCCCTGATACAGAACATGTTCTTTGTAACGAACCGACCATGCTAATACCTGATATCTTTAAACTTTCTGACCTGATCTTTCTTTAACTTTACACCATGCTTCCTGATTACCCGCATAAGGTTTTTTTCGATGAACGCTACGATTTTAATTTGCTGATGGAGACATTGGCGATGGACAGCATTTGATTTTGAACCCGCCAGCCTTGCTTTGCCGAAGCTATGCGAGGTCAGCAAACAGGACAAACTTGCCTGGATCTTCTTTTCCTTCCTGATAACGAGCAGAATCAAATTTCAAAATCATGAGTATAACAACAGCTACCAGTAAGAATGCAGCAACAGAAAAAGATTTTCTTCCTTTGGAGGGAACCGACTATGTGGAATTCTATGTCGGAAATGCGAAACAGGCCGCCCATTATTATATGACCGCATTTGGGTTCCAGGCATTGGCGTATGCCGGCCCGGAAACCGGCATGAAGGACAGAGCCAGTTATGCAGTCCGCCAACATAAGCTCACTTTTGTTTTAACAACTCCATTACGGGCAGACAACCCGGTTGCAGACCATATTTACAAACATGGCGATGGTGTAAAAGCGATATCACTCCGGGTAGAGGACGCCACCAGTGCATGGAAAGAAACTACCCTGCGTGGCGCAAAAAGTTATATGGAGCCGGCCAGGCTGAAAGATGAGAATGGCGAAGTGGTGATCAGTGGCATACATACCTATGGTGATACCGTGCACTTATTTATCGAAAGGAAAAATTACAAAGGTGTTTTCTTACCAGGTTACCGCGAATGGAGCAATCCTCTTTTTAAACCTGCTGATACCGGGCTGTTATATGTTGACCATTGTGTGGGAAATGTTGGCTGGAACCAGATGAACCCCTGGGTAAAATTTTATGAAGAAGTGATGGGATTTAAAAACATTCTGACATTTGATGATGAAGATATCTCGACAGAATATTCCGCGCTGATGAGTAAAGTGATGAGCAGCGGCAACGGGTTTGTAAAGTTTCCGATCAACGAGCCGGCAGAAGGAAAGAAAAAATCACAGGTTGAAGAATATCTTGAGTTTTATAAAGGGGAAGGGGTACAGCACGTGGCATTGGCCACTGCTGATATTGTAAAAACGGTCAGGGACCTGATGAGCCGTGGCGTAGAATTTTTAAAAGTACCTACGGTATATTACGATGACCTGTTAGACCGGGTTGGCCATATTGATGAAGACCTGGAACCTTTAAAGGAATTAGGTATTTTGGTTGACCGGGATAATGAGGGTTATCTCTTACAACTGTTTTCCAAGCCTGTAGAAGACAGACCTACACTTTTTTTTGAGATCATTCAGCGAAAGGGAGCCAAAAGTTTTGGTAAAGGAAATTTCAAAGCATTGTTTGAAGCGATAGAAAGAGAGCAGGAGGCGAGGGGGAATTTGTGACTGGGAGGTCCGGTGGACCGGGCCCTGAAATACCGTAAGACAACTTCGGTAAATTACTAACATTCTTTGGGACTTCCGGACTTTCCCACTTTCTGTCACCCGCCTTTTCACCATACGCGGTTTCTAACTATCTTTACAAATAGTTTACACAAATATTGAAATAAAACCAGCGAACTGCCGTTAGGTCTTAACAGAATTTATGTTGAAAAACCCAATCGTATTTTTTTCCCTCGTTTGTATTGCAATGACGGCAACTGCACAGCCGCCTTCACAAAAAGGGGGACCTTCTTTTTCATTTATCGATTACCAGCGATCTTTTCCACGTCCCAGCGAAGCGCTGACTAGAAAAGAAGACACACTACAAAAGCAATTTGAGGCCAAGAAATTGGTTTGGCCAGCCCGGTATATTTATATCCGGTCTTTTAAATATGACAGCCAGCTGGAAGTCTGGGTAAAAAATGAATTAAAAGACCAGTTCCAGCTTTTTAAGACTTATAAGGTTTGTGCATTGGCCGGTACGCTTGGACCCAAACGGATGGAAGGAGATTACCAGGTGCCGGAAGGGTTTTATTCAATCAATGAGTTTAACCCCAAAAGCAGTTATTATTTATCGCTGGGCATTAATTATCCCAACCTGTCTGACAGAGTTTTAAGTGATTCACTGAGACCGGGCAGCGGTATTTATATACACGGAAGTTGCGTAACAGTTGGTTGTATACCCATCCGGGATGAACAGATAGACGAGTTGTATATTTTAGCAGCTTATGCGAAAGACCAGGGTCAGGATTTTATCCCGGTTCATATCTTCCCGATTCGGTTTAATGTGGAAAGAAGCGTAAAGTTCCTGGATAACCTTACCAAGGATGACCCGGTATTGAAGAAATTTGCAGACAAGATGGAGGATGCGTTTGACTATTTTGATAAGTACAAACAACTACCCGTAATAATGATCGGCGAAAAAGGAGAATATCTTATTAATGAAGTGCCGCCACGGAAAATTAAAGGAGTACCTGAAGAGAAGCCGGTTAAAAGACCTCCTGTACAGCATCGAACCAGGAATGTTGGCGTATTGGTAGATGCGGTTCACCAATGGCCACAATTCCCGGGTGGGGCAGATGCTTTCACAAAATGGCTTGATCAGTTGGGCAAGGAGATGGTGGCCTACCTGCCAAAAGGAGTACGTAAAGCCTATGTGCAGGTAGAATTCATTGTCGATAAAGACGGTACGCCGGTAAATTTCAAAATTTTAAAAGGATCGGCGGACGATGATTTTATTGATGAAATGATCAGCAGGATGGAAAAAATGCCAACCTGGAAAGCAGCCATCCTGAATGATAAGCCTGTAGCCAAGAAAATAATCCAGACAGTCACGGTGGAAATACCGCAGGATTAATACTCTGCTATTAATCCGGTAAAAATTTCGATTTAATATAAGTTTTCAAAACGTAAAAATGACGGCCCTTCTAGGAATGGGGTTGGGCTGAGTTCAGTAGAAGCTGTATCGTCTCCGGCGTTTGCTGGCGAAGCAATGTATCTTTCCCTTCTGTAAGTTTTTCAAGCACTTCTTTAGTATAATGCCGGATCGTAAGCAGCGATAATCCCTTCATTACTCTTATATCAAGAAAGGCAGAGGCTTCCAATGCAAGGCTTTCAATTTTTTCGGGACGGTCATCCAGTACACAAAGAAAACTAATGGCTCCGTTTTGTGTCAGGTTGGGTTTGATATTCATTTTTTCAAAAAGATGATATAAATGCCCGACATGCTGTTCCCCGACAAAAGAAAAATCTCTGGCACTCATTTCGAGCATTGCCTGGTTTTCTTTTAATACGATAATGGGAGGTAAATGATGAACCGGCTTGTTATGAATGATAGTACCGGGCAGGGACGGATCTAAAAAACATTTCACCTGCAGGGGAATACCCTTGTTTTGCAATGGCTTTATGGTTTTTGGATGAATGACCTGTGCACCATAATAAGCCATTTCAATCACTTCGTTATAGCTCAGTTCCGAAATAGGTTGTGCATCCGGAAATTGTTTTGGATCTGCATTCATGACGGCTTCCACATCTTTCCAGATCGTTAGCCCGGTTGCCTCCAGTATATTGGCAAATACAGCGGCTGTATAATCACTTCCTTCCCGGCCCAGCGTGGTGCTCTCATTTTCATCCGTAGCGCCGATAAAGCCCTGTGTAAGGATAATATTATTTTCATTGAATAAGGGAACTACCAAACTATGAACGTTTGACCGGGTGTATTCCCAGTCAATATTTGCATCCCGGAAATTATCGTCGGTACGGAAGACATCACGGACATCCAGCCACTTGTTGCTGACACCGGCTTCATTAAGGAAGGCGCTGAGGATGGACGTTGAAAATAATTCACCCGCACAAACAACCTGGTCATAATAATAATCGAAATCCCTGACCGGTTTATCATGCAGTAACCATTCTACTTCGGTGAAAAAATCCTTCAGTTGGGATTCGCAGCGAAGGTACCGAGCCCCCAATACAAGGTTGGCAGTTGAGAGATGTTGTTGTTTTACGAGGTCAAACAACCGGAGTGCTTCATCCTTTTTCCCCTGGTAAAATCCTTCAACTACTTTTTCCAGCGCATTGGTGGTCTTACCCATAGCAGAAACGATCACTACAATCTTTTCAGCCGGTTGGTTTTTAAGTAACGGAACTACATGTTGAATTCGTTCCACATTTTGAACTGAAGCACCACCGAATTTGAAGACCCGCATCGATTTTAATTTTTTTGAATAAGGAGATTGGGTGCAAATATAGCCCTTGAAAATACGGGGTGCTGGCGGAGCAATTATTGTATCCTGATTAAAACAAGAATAAGGCCGCTTTGCTGGTCGTCAATCTGCAGGGTATTGTTTCCGGTAAATGAGATCGTTGCTGTTTCCGGCTTTTTTTCTCCTGTTTTGGTCATAGAGATTACCCCGTTTTGCGCGGCATAAGTTCCGTTGATAACATCCCGGTGCTGCATGGCCGGAGGGGTGATGGTAAAACTATTGTCTTTATTGAAAATAAAAATGGTTCCTTTCCCTTTCCGGTCATCCTCTTCTTTTCTTATCTTTTTTTCTTTTTCGCTCCGGTTAGCATAGCTGTTGGATGCTTTATAAATAAGTTCTTTATATTCCCATTTTCCCACAATGCTGTCAGTTCCCGGTTTGGATTTCTCTTTGCATGAAATAGCAGAAAATCCCGTCGTGATGATAAATAAGAACGCTGCTTTTTTGATAGAAAACATTTTATACGGGTGTTTAAGACATATTTATTTTGATTCGCCTAAAGATAACTAAATTGTTTTTCTCTACATTTGTTTTCGCCTAAACTTGCTACCATGAATATTAACCGTAAAGTTCAGACCCTGGATGAGTTTACTATTCAACAGCTGAGAAATTTTCCGAATGCCACCGGCGAATTATCCAGTTTACTCAGGGATATCGGCCTTGCTGCCAAACGGGTAAACGTGGAAGTCAACAAAGCAGGTTTGGTGGATATCCTGGGTGATGCCGGAACCATAAATGTACAGGGGGAGGAAGTGAAGAAATTAGATATTTATGCCAACGACCAGTTCACCGGCGTACTGGGGCATGGTATCAGTTGTGCCGGTATTGCGAGCGAGGAGCTCGATGATTTTGTAGCTTTTGATGATACGGTAAGCAGCAAGTCAAAATATGTTTGCCTTTTCGATCCGCTGGATGGAAGCAGTAATATTGATGTCAATGTTTCCATCGGCACTATTTTCGGAATCTATCGCCGGGTAACACCACTTGGCACCGTGGTTACCACGGAGGATTTTCTGCAACCGGGCAACCGCCAGGTAGCAGCGGGTTATATCGTGTATGGTTCTTCAACGATGATGGTGTATGCAACCCGCCGGGGGGTCAATGGCTTTACGCTGGATCAGTCTATTGGTGAATTCACGCTGAGTCATCCGGATATTAAATGCCCGGAGAAGGGAAAGATCTACTCCGTCAACCATGGAAATTATTTCCAGTATGAAGAGGGTGTAACAAAATATATTACCCGGTGCCAGCAAAAAGACAAAACAAATGGCGGTCCGTATACCCAACGGTATATCGGCAGCATGGTATCTGACGTGCACCGCAACCTGATAAAAGGCGGCATCTTCATGTATCCCGGAACCACCAGCAAACCAAAAGGCAAACTCCGTTTATTGTATGAATGCAATCCCTTTGCATTCATTGTCGGAGTGGCCGGGGGCAAAGCGACGAATGGCAAGGAAAGAATTTTAGATATTCAACCCACCGAATTGCACCAGCGCACTCCTTTTTTTATCGGTAGCAAATTGATGATGGAAGAATTGGAGAAGGACATGGCATCTTAATCAGGAATAAACCGTCAACTGGATAGCTAAACTCAATAGTCTTACCAACTTCTTTTCCGGGTTAAAAGAGCGCCCGATATTATCCCGCTGGTTTGGCTATCTCAAAATTCATAGGTATATGTTTGGAAAAAAAGAAAAAAGTATCCGGGAAATAATTGAAAAGAACTTATTAATCCCCACGAATGCCGAAGACAAAAGATATTCTGCTTTGTTTAGTATGAACGGGCAACCAGGCCGGCCAGGTAACCAGTTTATTTCACAGGGGCTGGCATATGCTGCTGATGCTTTAACCATTGACCTGGCTGATATTTCTGCAAGGGTAACTAAAGGAGCTAATTATATTGACATTTACCCGGGAGAACATTACAAATTACTGGCTTCTGTGGTAAAGCATGTTAAACCGGCTATCATAATTGAAATAGGTACACATCTGGGCTATTCAGCATTGTGCATGAAAAAGTTCATGCCGGCAAATGGAAGACTGTATACATTTGATGTTGTTCCCTGGAGCGGGTTTGAAGACACGATTCTTATGGAAAAAGACTTTGACGCCGGGTTGATTCAATATACGGATGATCTGACCAGGTGGGAGCATGTTTTAAAACACCAGCAATTATTGGAAAACGCAGATATTATTTTCCTCGATGCGCTTAAAGATGGCAAACAGGAATATCTTTTCCTGGAAAATTTCTCACGACTCCGGTTCAAAAAAAAGTGCCTGTTTATCTTAGATGATATCAGGTTATGGAATATGCTGGATATCTGGTATAACCTCGACCGCCCAAAATTAGATATGACTTCTTTTGGACATTGGTCGGGTACCGGACTGGTAGAATGGAGCTAGCGGATCTGCGGTTACAAACCGCTATACCAGCGATAGAATACTCTTCTATTGAAGATTGCACGGATGACGGAAAGCAGACCGGCAATCACAAGTTAAACTTGTTTCAAATCACCGGTTACAAATTGCCAGGCGCTTTTTTATGGTTTATTGGTATAAATCTTGCCGGGAATGCTCACTATGAAAAAAAGAATCTTACTAATTGGTTTGACAAGCCTGTTGCTCTTTATTAACTTATTATCTTTTTCACAATCCCCGGCCAGTGGGTTAGCTACAGATATACTTAATTATACCAACAAGTTCAGGCAATCCAATGGATTAAAGGCACTGATCCCCAACGAAAACCTGAATGCGATCGCTCAAAAACATACGGAAGATATGACGAGCGGCCGCATAGGATTTGGCCACAGCGGGTTCAACCAACGGTTTAACCAGGCAAGGAATAAGATCAACGGTGTTAATACATTTGCGGAGAATGTGGCATTTGGCGCCTACTCAGGTAAGGAAGTGGTAAATATGTGGAAGAATTCATCCGGTCACCGGCGGAACATGCTTGGGGACTATAAATACATCGGTATAGGAACTGCAAAAGACAGGCGGGGAGTTTTTTATTTTACACAGGTTTTTGCTAATTAAATTTCAGGGTTCAAACGGAGACATGCGGTTTTACTTGTAAATTGCCTCCCTATGGAAAAGAAAACCATCATTTCTGTTAAAAGCCTGGTGAAAAATTATGGCAATTTCCAGGCAGTAAAAGGGATTTCATTTGATGTATATGAAGGGGAGATTTTTGGTTTGCTGGGTCCCAATGGTGCCGGTAAGTCAACCACACTCGAGATCATTGAAACATTAAGGGAAAAAACCAGTGGCGAAGTAATCGTAGATGGTTTGGATCTCGACAAACAACCTAACGAGATCAAAAAGATCATTGGTGTTCAATTACAGACCAGTGGCTATTACCCCGGGCTGAACCTTCTCCAATTGATCGAGCTGTTCTGTGGCTTATATAACCGGGATGTCGACCCCTTGGAATTGCTGGAAATGGTGAACCTGAAAGATAAGATCAAATCTAAGTTCAAAGAGTTAAGCGGGGGTCAGAAACAACGTTTTTCCGTGGCTACAACATTGATCAATCAGCCAAGAATAATCTTTTTAGATGAGCCAACTACCGGTCTTGATCCGCAGGCCCGAAGAAGCCTTTGGGAATTGGTGAAAAACATCCGGGATCGGGGAGCCACTGTTATCATTACTACACATTATATGGATGAAGCGGAATATTTGTGCGACCGGGTTGCTATTATTGATTCTGGAAACATCGTCGCCCTGGACAGCCCGGATAAACTGATTGACAACCTGGTTGCCAGTGGATTTGAAAGGCCCAAAGAAATAAAACTGGCAAACCTGGAAGATGTATTTATTAATCTTACAGGGCATTCCCTGAGGGAGGGGTGAAGCTGCTGTCCGCGCCAGCTGGCGTGGACTTAGATTGCAGCATTTCTTTTCTACGATAGTTCTTAAAATCGAAATATAATTTTAATCATTCCAGGTTGTAAATTTTTTTCTCATGCAGGATTTTTGCAATTTGGAGTATAAAGCTTTGCCTCAGGCGAATTGAGGAATAATTTATGAGTGGAAAAATTGAAGAGCAAAAAGCTGCCGGTGCATCTTTTTTAAAAGCGAACAAAGAGAAAGAGGGAGTGAAAGTATTGCCGGAAGGAATTCAATATCTTATATTAAAAGAAGGTACCGGGGCCCAACCGGCTTTGAGAGATACGGTAAAAGCTCATTACAAAGGAGAATTGCTTGATGGTAAAGAATTTGATAACTCCTTTAAAAGGGGACAACCTTTTTCAGCACCATTGACTGCTTTAATAAAAGGCTGGCAAATTGCATTACCCCTGATGAAAGAAGGAAGTCATTGGCGTTTATGGATACCTTCTGACCTTGCTTATGGAGACAGGGGAGCAGGAGCCGGCATTCCGGGTGGTGCAACCCTGATGTTCGAAGTGGAACTTATCAGTATCGTAAAATAATAATAATAACAATATGGCTTCAGATCCCAGGTACCCCATTGGGGAATACGAACCCAGGCCTTTTTCGATTGAACAAAAAATTGAATGGCTGGCAGATATAAAATTCCTGCCACTCCAATTGGAAAATGCTGTATTGAACCTGGATGAAGCACAATTGCATACTCCTTATCGCACAGGGGGCTGGACGGTACACCAACTGGTTCACCATATTGCTGACAGTCATATTAATGCTTATTGCAGGTTCAAGCTAGGGTTGACAGAAGATAATCCAACGGTTAAACCTTATGAAGAGAAACTATGGGCCGAAACACACGATGTGGAAAAGCTTCCCATTAATATTTCAATTACATTATTACATGCCCTGCACATCCGTTGGCATGAAGCGATAAAATATATTTCAGATAATGACTGGAATAACAGGACCATTTTTCATCCGGCTTCAAAAAAAACAATGCGTCTTTGGTACCTGCTGGGCCTTTATGCCTGGCATGGCAAACACCATGTCGCCCATATTACAGGGCTCAGAGAAAGAATGGGGTGGTAATGTATAAGTTGCCGGTTGCCTGTCATTGGATAACTAAAGAAGTAAGTTCAAAAAAATAGTGAAGTTTCAATATTTGCATAACCAGTAACCAGCAATCAGTAACCAGTAACCAACATCCAACCAGCATCCAGTATCCAGCAACCAACAACTATGAATTGGCAAACACTCTCCTCCAGCTATCTTATTAATGAGCCCTGGTGTAAAATAAGAAAGGACATTTGCAAAACTCCGCAGGGAAAGATCATTGACCCTTATTATGTATACGAGTTTACTGATTGGGTGACAGCCGTCCCGGTCACAGAAGAGGGCAAGATCGTAATGGTACGACAATACCGCCATGCCTTAGGGGAGACCTGTCTTGAAACACCAGGTGGTTGCGTAGACGATACTGACAAGGATTATGAAGATGCTGTTAAACGGGAGTTACTGGAGGAAACCGGATATGCTTTTTCTTCTTATCAATACCTCGGTAAAATATCTGCCAATCCTTCCACCAACAATAACCTGATGCACATGTTCCTCGCGACAGGGGGCAGGAAGATCGCGGAACAGAAATTAGATCCCAACGAGGAAATTGAGATCGAATTATTTTCAATAGAACAAGTAAAGCAACTTCTACTGGATAATAAAATAATACAGGCAATGCACGTCACCTGTATGATGTATGCTTTGGAAAAATTGAAGGGCTGATAAAAGATCAGTTTCTCATCTTATAAATATCCGGGTTCTTTCGTACTTCATCCGGGTTGAAATATTTTTCAATGATGGCTTTAAATGCAGGGAGGCTGCGTATATTATCAAGGTCTGTGTCCTCTGTCATGTGCGCCAGGTCACGGTAACCGCTGTTTATTGACCGGTCCAGGTAACTTAGTGCTTTGTCAAACTCCTTCTGTAAAGAATAGATACAGGCTAAATTATATTCATAGGTGTTTTTATAAACCGCATCTTTTTTAAGCGCCTGTTCAAATACAGCTATTCCCGCCTTATAATTACCCAGGTAAATATAACTTACCCCCAGCCGGTTCATAGCAAGGAACTGGGTGCTGTCCAGGCGAATCGCCTCACTGTAATATTCGATAGCTTTTTGATAAAAAGCATGATTGTTTTGGTATTTAACTGTGGTGGTAGCATCGAAATAGGCATCACCTGTTTTTGAATAGTAATCGGCTTTTTTATTATTTAATGCAATGGCTCTCCGGTAATAAACGATGGCAGAATCATAAATGGCTTTATAGTAATATAATTGGCCAATTTCATATGGTACTGTCGCATCGGTTGGGGCCAATGGATATAGCAGTTTGTAATAATGAAGGGATGAATCATACTTGTATTTATCATTGTACAAAGATGCCAGGTTATACAGGGAAAGGGTAAATGCCGGGTTGATCTTCAGGGCCTGGTTATACCAGTAAATGGCAGAGTCAGTCTTGGCCAGCCGGTCATAAGTGTATGCAACATTGTGCAGCCCGTTCAGGTGTTTGGGGTTAGCTTTTACTGCCCTCAAATACCAATACAAAGCTTCATTTAGTTTTTTCTGTTTATCAAGCGTCCAGCCAAGGTTATAATAATTGAGGTAAATATTTTTAAGATCTTTTTCCCTCGAAAGGCTTTCGCGGAAAATATCTTCACCTTTCTTGTAATTGCCGATGTAGGCATAACTGAGCGCCAGGTTAAAATAGGTCTTGCTGCTATCGGGCAACATGGTATTGGCATACTCATAATTCTGAATAGCTATGGCATAGTCTTTCTTGTTGTAATAGGAATTACCAATATTCTTATAATAAACCGGTTCCTTGCTGTCGAGTTTGATTGCCTTGTTATAATACACGATGGCGCTGTCATACTGGCCCAGGTAATCATAAGATATGCCGATCCGGTTCCAGGAGTAAGCTTCGGGCGAAGGAAGCAGCCTGTTCAGCTTTTTATAGTAATAGATAGCTGAGTCGTCTTTAAAGGACTCGAAATAAACATTAGCCAGGTTTGAAATAGTCGTTGTAAAATCTGGTTTGATCTGCAAAGCCAGCCGGTAATAATAGATTGCGCTGTCCGGAACTTTCTTCCTCGCATATATCCAGCCCACATTATTAAGTGCCTGGTAATAGCGGGGGTTATAGGCAAGGGCTTTTTTATACCATTGCAACGCTTCTTCCATTTTTTCTTCTTTGTCCACTATCCAGGCAACCCCAAAATCATACAGATCAAAGTCTGCTGTATCGGCTTTTAACCCCAGTTTATAGGTTTCTTTTGCTTTGTCAAAATTACCGAGGATCTGGTAAGTGTACCCCCAGGTGTAATAGTAACCAAGGGGCATTGTTCTGTTTGCATAAGCTTTTTCAAACATGCCGGCGGCCTTCGTATACCAGTATTTTGCACTGTCTGTATTGCCTTTTTGAGTATAGTCGTAGGCTTTGCTGTAAAACGCATACCCGTCTTTAGCTTCTGTACTGGTTGTCTGCACAGGCACTTTCAGGCCGGGTGGTAAAAGGCCTGCAAACATCGATTCGTCATTGATCTCAGTTCCGCGAACGGCTTTACCCAGGGAAACAATTTCATTTACCGTTTTTCTTTCACCATCCCATTCCTTGTCAAAACTTTTGTCCAGCTCCAGTGCTTTTTGATAATAATAATTTGCCGAATCTTTTTGTTTCATCTGCTTAAAGGTCATCGCCTGGTTAAAAAGCGCATAGGCAAATTTTGGCTGCAACTCAATCGCCTGGGCAAAAAAAGTCTGGGCACGGTTATATTCTTTATTATGATAATAAATATTACCAATCATGAACCGGGGATAGCTCCAGCGTGGTGAAAGCCGGATAGCTTTGTTGAGGTATTTCAGTGCGGAATCGGCCGATGATTGCGGGCCTTCGGCGTAATAACGCCCAATTTCAAAATTGATAAAAGTCGAATTAGGCATCAGTGAATCTGCAGTGCGAAGGAGCTCCAGGGCCCGGGGTGTTTTATGAACAGAAGCAATAAAGAAGATCCGTTTGGCTTTTATCTCATTATACCTGAAGTCTGATGTATCCATTAGTTCATCCTGTACAATTTTCAATTTATTGTTTGCCTCATTAAATAAACTGTCCGGGTAATCCTGGAATTCGGCACGGATAAAACGATTCAGCAATGGTTGTACCGCATCTTCCAGTTTGGCAGCCAGGTCGTATTTCATTGAATTCAGCAGGTCATCATTCTTCACCCTCACCCTCGCACCTTTATAAGTTTCATAAGCATTATTTCCCCTCGGATAATTGAGACGGCCTGCACGCAAATGCTCATAGAATTGTTTGAAATAAACGGAATCGTCCGGTGTTAAGTCAAATTTGGCAGCTTTAATATCCCGTTTTACCACATTGCCACCGCCTTTTCGCGCAACGGCAGCCAGTTTCAATTCCTTGTCCACATTGGCTACAATTTCATTCATATTATAGATCAGCATGGGCCGTTGTTCCTTATTCGTTTCATCGGAGACCTTTTTAGTGATATAATCATCAATATCTGAAATGGTGATGGTAGTTGCATCATCAGCAACCGATAAACCATATAATGATTCCAATAAATATTCAGTAAAGACCCCATGCCCCCCGCCTGAGAAATATTTTTCCTGGGATAACTGGCCGGGTTTGCAGGATAGAATTTTTATCGTATTGCCAAAACCATCATTGAGTGCTTTCATCGTGCGCAATGCACCGCTCATTTGTCCAGCCAGGTTGCCTGAACGGCACGCATCGGTAATTAAGATTACCTTGGCTTTTTTTGCAATCCCATCGACAACTGATTCAAGTTGCGGAATAAATACTGCATCATTATCATAATAAGCAACTGTATCGGTACATCCATAGGCAAGCAGGTAACCCTGCTCGGTTTCCATATCATTATCACCATGCCCGGCAAAATAGATGAATACCCTGTCGTTATTGTTGGGTTTTACTTTTGCACTGATCTTCCTTAGTTCACTGTAGATCTGGGCCTTGGTTGCCACGCTGTCGATCAGTAAACGGACATCATTGGCGTCCTTTACTATTTTTGCATTAACCAAAAAATCCCGGAAAGCTTCAGCGTCATCATCGGCATAATTTAACTGCGTAATGCTTTTATACCCCGATATCCCCACTACCAACGCATAGGTATCGCCCCAGGTTGTTTTTGCGTTTCCCGTTGGTTTTATTCCCCGTTTGCCTGCGGTATCGGGCTGACTTAAAACGAGGGTATGAATCCCTGTACAAAATAAGATAAGTAAGAATCTTCGAAATGGGTAGCGCATCTTATGAAAATTGAGGTCTCCGGAGCTTGATTTGGAAAAATAAATTTACAAATACTTTCTGATGTATTATGTACCCTAATCAGGGTATTTTTTAACTACCGGATTGAATCAATATCCCCGATGAGAAAAACACTACCGCAAACAATGACCAGGTCATTTTTAGCAGCATTGGCTTTTGCCGCTGATAAAGCAGTGTTTACATTTTCATAGGTATTTCCTTTCAGCTGTCTGGCTTTTGCCTGCTGCAACAATATTTCAGGATCCAGGGCCCGCGGAATATTTGCCCTTGTAAAATAATAATGCGCTGATCTGGGAAGAAGATCCAGCACGCTTTCAATGGCTTTGTCTTTTGCCATTCCCAATACAATATGCAGTTCATGATGATCTGTCAGTTCAATTTGTTCAGTCAATTGCCTTATTCCATCTTCATTATGTGCTACGTCCAGTACCACCGTGGGGTAATGCTGGAGAACATCCCACCTTCCATGAAAGGCCGTTAATTTTTTAACCTGCCGCAATCCTTTGTGAATGGTTTCATCGTCTATTTTCCATCCTTGCTGTTGTAATTGAGAACAGGCTTCCAGTACCGTCAGCAGGTTTTTAGTTTGGTAAAGTCCGGGCAGGTCAAGATGATAGATCTTATGATCAATTTGATGGGTTTCGTTCACTTCAGCGATCAGTTCGTTTTTTTTCCAGCTCCAGTTTGTCACCTGCCTTTTTTGGGAAGCAATGGATAAAAAAGCGTTTTTTTCTGTGGCTGTTTTTTCAAAAACCGGTGCGGTTTCGTTGATCACTTCCCCGACAATCACGGGCACACCAGGTTTAATAATGCCTGCTTTTTCAAATGCGATTTTTTCCAGGCTATCGCCCAGCAAATTCATGTGATCCCAGCCAATATTTGTAATAATAGAAAGCTCAGGAGTTATAATATTTGTGCTGTCTAATCTTCCACCCAGGCCTACTTCGATTATAGCAATATCCACTTCCTGCCGTGCAAAATATTCGAAAGCCATCGCCACAGTAATTTCAAAGAAGCTTGGATCAATTTCTTCGATCAATGGCTTCATTTTTTCGGTAAATTCAATTACAAACATCTCATCTACCTCACGAAAGCTGTATGAGTTTTTATCTGCGCGGCCAGCCTGGACTGCCTGAATGTTTACTTTTATTCTTTCGCGGAAGTCCTTCAGGTGCGGGGACGTATATAAACCGGTCTTATAACCGGCCATGTGAAAAACAGCGGCCAGCATATGACTTACAGAGCCTTTTCCATTGGTACCTGCTACATGAATACTTTTAAATTGTTGCTGCGGGGAGTTTAATTCCTCACAAAGCCGGATGGTATTGCTCAGGTTAGCTTTATAAGCTGCCGCACCAATCCGGCTGAACTGTGGAAGGCGTGAAAAAAGATAGTCGATTGTTTCCTGGTAACTCATGCCGGGCAAAAATAAGAAAGGGACATCACGATTTTCAATCATGACATCCCCTTGTTTTTGCCGTATTGTTCTAATTCACTTCAAAGTTAAATCTTACGGTAACCATTGATTCATGGTCAGATTTGTCAAACTTAATATTTTCCAGGTACTGCATAATTGCAGTTTTATAAGAATTGCTGCTATTGGAGGAACCCTTGGCTATACTAATGAATTTCCCTGTTCCTTCGGGAGACACATTGATATTGGCATAAATAGTTGCTTTATCCAGTTCCCCGGTAAATGAATAATACCGAACTATTTTTCTATCGCCACCCATAACTTTTGGGCCATTACCTCCGCCGTTGCCATTTCCGTTTCCTCCGCCGTTTCCATTTCCTTTCCCACCTCCGGTACCATTGCCAGTCCCCACGCCATTGCCGTTACCACTGCCGCCGCTCCTGGCATAATCATCTGCGCCACCACCTTTGCCCGCCCCTGTCAGCGTTTTCCCGGCGACCGCTTTTGGAATCCTGGGTGCAGGGGTTTCAACTACAGGTTTAGGTGGGGTTTTTACTACTGAAGTATTGCTGATCTTTGTTGCGGTTGGTTTGACAACATCCGGTTTCAATATCTCCGGGCTGGTCTTATCATTGTCTTCTTCGATGTCCTTTGAATCTTCTTTCACCCCGGGCTGGGGAGGTGAATAAGACGCCACACCCGCAGGCCCGGCAGCATGAACTGGATTACCTCCACCGCCGCCACCTTTGGAAGGGATTTCAGGTTCTTCCGGCAGGTTGAGCTCTACCTCAATTCCCGGGGTCTCAATATTTTTTTCAAACGCGGGTAAATCCCACTTGAGCAGGAACATAATGAGGATCATTAAACCGGCAAAACCGGCAGTAATCATAGAGGCTTTTTGCGAATTTTTTTTAGCTTCCAGGGTTGAAGACATGACGTAAGCGTTGTACATACAAAATTACAGTTTGGTGATTTGCAGCGAAAACCTTTATTGTTCACACAGTGTTACTAACGAAGCAAACGCCATGCAACTTGCCTGAAACGTGATTTAAGAAATGTTAAGATTACTGGAAAGCCTACCCAAATTTGCTGTATAACCAATAAGGCGCCCATTTCATCGCTTTGGCGACAAGCCACCAGCGATGGCTGATATAGGCCTTCCTTCGTTTATTTTCAATAGCTTTCGCGATCTGGCGGGCTGCTTTATCGACCGGAACCAACCAGAATATCTTATCCGATTTAGACATCTTGGTGTCGACGAAGCCGGGCTCAATGCAGGTAACAGTAATATCTTTTCCGGACTTCCTTGCCTTAATAGACAATCCTTCCAGATAACTGCTTTGAAATGCCTTTGATGCATTGTAAGCAGGAGCATGGCTTCCACCCCGGTTTGCTGCAACAGAGGAAATCGTCACTAAGTGGCCATGACCTTGTCTGAAAAAGTAATTGAAAGCCCAGTTAGCTATTTCGGCAAAGCCGTTTACGTTGGTATCAATGGTTACTTTGTCTATTTTCCAAATTAATTCTTTGGATGGGTTACCGATTCCTGCACTGATGATCAGTAAATCCAATCCGCCGAGTTTTCCTATTAACAGTTCCAGGTGCCTGGTCACACCGGGTTGAGTAATATCAAAGCATTCATAAACTATTTGTTGCTGATGTTCTCGTTGCATTTCTTCCAATAGTTCTGATCTCCTGCCCGAAATACCGACCCGGTGATCTTTACCAGCATACAACCCGGTTAATTTTCTTCCGATGCCGGAGCTGGCGCCTATAATGATTATTTTCTGTTGCATAGCACAGTTATTATTTTAATTGCCAGTTGGCTAAAATAATTCCGGCGAATACGATTATCATGCTGGTAATATGGACCCAGGTAAATTGTTCATTCAAAATAACCGCGGCCTCGACACTGCTGAATACCGGGATCAGGTTTCCAAATAAAGCAGTACGGCCCGCACCCAGCTTCCCGATAGCCATATTCCAGATCAGGAAACAGATAACGGAAGCACCGGCCCCCAGGAACAGGATCGAAAGAACCAGGGTCGTATTCCAGTTCACCGCGTGTGCCTGATTCATCTCCCATACATAAAAGGGGAAAACCAGCAGGGTGCCTAAAGAAAAAATGACAAACAGGAAGTTGAGGGGGGATATTCCGGCTGGTTTTTTTTTCACCAGGGTATTGTATACTGCAAAACAAAAAGCAGCAACCAGCATCCACAGGTCGCCGGTACTGAAATGAAGGGATAAAAGGTTTTGGAAATTTCCTTTTGACAAAAGAAAAAGCACACCCGTGATACAAACCAACATACCTGCCAGTTTCATCCAGCTGATCTTTTCATTCAGAAAAATCCGGGCAAAGATGATGGACATAATCGGGGAGGAAGTAGTGCCAATCAATGCAAGATTAATGGCGGTCGTGTAATGTGCCCCGACATAAACAAATGTATTAAAGAGTGCAATTCCGGTGAGCGATATCCAAAAAAGATAGTTCCAGGATCGGTTTACCAGGTTCCATTCTGATCTGATCTTTTTTAAAGCAAATGGAAAAATAATAACAGAGGCGGTAAGCCAGCGGTAAAAATTCAGGCTGATCGGGGGGATCTCTTTATTCACAGCCTTGGCTACAATAAAATTTCCTGACCATATAAAAGCTGCCAGGGAAGCCAGGCCAATGCCTGTATAAATGTCTTTATTTTTCGTCAAGGAGTTTAAATAATTACCAGGTGAATTGCCCGCGAAGTTAACGGCTGCGATGAATTATTTTCAAAAGACATTGAAGTTGAAATTAACTTTTTGTAACCTTAAAAAAACACGGCTATGAGAAAGATGATTTTTTTCTCCGCTGTGTTCTCTTATTCCTGCTGATACTGAGGGGGTGAAACGAAATTAATGATGTGCGAAATCTTTTTCAAATTTCCCTTTGATACGTTCGATTGGTGGATTAAAGTAGCCAAATTTTAAAGCCGGAAATTCATCCCGGATCAGCTGTTGCAATTGATTAACTCCCAAACATTCGCCTGTTTCAGCCACACCTATTTTGCCCAGGTACCAGTCAGGGTCAATATTGAAATTGCGCCATTGAATCATGTTAAGGCCGGTGTCTTTGATCAATTTTCTCAAGGCTTCGTATTCAGCTACCGAATCTGTCATGCCCGGGAAAACGAAATAATTGATAGAGGTCCAGCCACCAAAGGAATTAACAACTTTCAAACTCTCGATAATATCTTCAAAGTCGTAATTGTTGGGCCGGTAATAAGGCAGGTATATCTCTCTTCTTGCTGAATTGGTGCTCACTCTGATTGAATTCAGACCGGCCTCACACAAAGCTTTCACCGCGTCGGGTTTCGAGCCATTGGTGTTGATATTGATGCTGCCTTTGGACGTATGTTTTCTGATTTCAATAATAGCTTCACGGATTGTTTCCCACATCAGCAGCGGCTCTCCTTCACAGCCTTGCCCGAAACTGATAATAGGATAGGGGGCCGATTCAAGATGTGGTACGGTAAATTCTACAATTTCTTCCGCGGTTGGTTTAAACGACAAGCGGTCCTGCGTGGATACAATCGTTTCTTCATCTGGTTGTAAAGAAATACAGCCTACACAATTTGCATTGCAGGCAGGCGATACAGGGACAGGACATTCCCATCGTCCCAGTGCAAAATTCCTGGCTGCAGGGCAATGATAAGTCAGCGCACAATTATTAGTAAGGTGATCGACCAGCCGGTTATGCGGGTAATGTTTCAATAATTCTTTTACCCCTCTTTCTATTTTTTTTGGTTCATATCCGGCTGCATCCTGGCGTATATCGGGTTCAATTCTCGAGGCAGGCACATAAAATTTATTATTGAGCCAACCGGCTGCCGTATAACAAAACAGCGGCAGGGTTGGGGCATCTGTGTCCGCTTCATAGGCAGCAAGATACAGGCCGGTATAGGCCGGGGGAATAAAGGCGGCGACAGCAAGTCCCTTTTCACACAACCTCATAGCGCCTGTTCTGACATCGATACCAATGCCTCTTCTTCCAGGTAGTTCATAAAGAGAACCTCCATTGGGTAATTCGATCCATTCATCTTCCGGAACAGGAATAGCGTCCCAGCCGCTCCGGCCGGTTACATAAAGTGTAGTGTCTTCAAAAATATTTCCCTTTCCGTCGGAGTAAAGTATGTAAGGAGAAGTCATAGCTTTCAAATAAATCAAAAATATCACAGGAAGCCAGGTCGCGAAATTGCCTTAGTGGACTTTTTTGACATTTAGTTGTTGCCTGCAAAAGTCGTTAAATTCACGCTCATTTATCGAATAGCTCCTTTCATCAATGAGCTGTTGAATTAATTTGTTGTTTTTAAGATCAATGGTCAGTAGCCGGTCTTTTAAGATCAGGTTATTCAGATCTTCCCATTTTATCACCCTGACCGGGAAAGAGGGAAACAATATCTGTTCCTCACCGATTGCCAATTTAAGATCTCTTTTTGCAATTACATAGCATAACAAGAGGAAGGATGTAACAACACCGACCCACCAATAGCCGATCAATATCCAATACAGCACGATCGGAAAGGAAGTGAATAAAAATCGTTTGAGATGGCTTGTCACTTTTTTTTTAATCAGCAATGTCAGCGGGTAAGCCACCACAACAAAGGCCAACGCCAGGAATAATACAGGACCTGTCTTATTGAAAATCCCGTGATCTGAGTATAAGATGGCAGCCGTTAGCCCGCATCCATTTAGCATCATGATAAGAATCGCAAACCTGTCGTAAAATTTTTGCTTTTCATTTTTTAAAACAAGTTCAAATTTTTGCATATTTCAAATGCTCCGCCTCAGGCGGGTTGAGAAGTATTACTTGTCACCAGCAGGTTACACAACTTAAATAATACCCGAGCCCCTACATTGGAATTCCAGTCAGTTTCACTGATACCCACTTCGCTCAGGTCAAAACCAATGATCTTGCGGCCGCTTTCGATCACTTTCCTGAATACATAAAATATTTCTTCCAGCTCAAACCCACCGGGGACCGGGGTACCTGTATGCGGGCAAAGCTTCCTGTCCAACCCATCAATATCAAAGCTGATAAAAACTTTTTCCGGCAATTTGCCGACAATCTCTTCCGCTATTTTTTTCCAGCTATCGCCTTCAAACTGGCGTTGTTTTATGACAATATCAAAATAGGTAACTATTTTATCTTGACTGTTCTTTACATATTCCCACTCACTGTGACTATAGTCTCTCACTCCTACCTGTACTAATTTTTCCAGTTGAGGGATCTCTTCGAGGGCATTATGCATGATGCTGGCATGAGAATAATTAAACCCTTCATAAGTATCCCGGAGATCGCAATGAGCGTCTATTTGTAAGATCCCGAAATTTCCGTGTTTCTCGCCAATAGCTTTCATGAAACCCAGCGGTGTACTATGATCACCCCCCAATAAACCAACCAGTTTATTTTTTGCCATTAGTGCTTTTGTCTGTTCATATACCCAGTTGTTGAGGTAGGTGCCGCCTTCATTCACCTCCCTCAATGTTTTTGACATAAACTGGTTAGCCGCTACTTCTTCGCCCTTGGAGATATAATCAATATACAATTCTGCCTCTTTTCGGAGGTAATCGCTTTTCATTAATATCTTCTTATCATACTGGCGCATATAAAACCCCTGCTTCCAGGCATCCGGCATTTCAGGATCAAAGAGGTCCACCTGTAAACTTGCTTTGAGAATCGCTTCAGGGGCCCTCGCTGTACCCGAGCCATAACTCACCGTGACTTCCCAGGGAATTGGTAAAATCACCAGTTTTGCATCGTCTTCATTGGTGGGTAACCCGAAAAGATTATTATTAGGATTACTTACACTGTTGGGATCATAATTAGAAAAATCAACCATACTACCGGTATTGAAAAACGGTGCAAGTTAAAGGCCTTTGTAATAGCATCAAAATCGGAAATAAGACAAGATCGGTAACGGCAATAGCTTTTACCATTGAAAAGAAACGGATCATCAAATTCAATTTATTACCTGGAAGTGGGTTCAAACTCAATGAGGATGTTTCCGGCTGAGATTTTTCAGGTGGGTGACATGGGATACTACGGCCAGCCTCATCTTTGGATATTCAATATAAGGGATGCCAAAATCCTGGCAGGCTTTCTTTATGATCTTACTGATAGCAGGATAATGAACGTGAGATATGCGGGGAAACAAATGATGTTCAACCTGGAAATTTAGTCCGCCCACCCACCAGGAAATTAGCCGGTTTCGGGTGGCAAAATTGGCCGTGGTTTTTAACTGGTGAACGGCCCACTCATCTTCCATTTTCCCGGAGGCAATATCGGCCTGGGGGAAATGTGTGTCCTCAACCGTATGCGCCAGTTGGAAGACGATACTTAACACAAAACCTGCAAACATAGCATAAACTAAAAAGCCGGTCAGCCAGGTGGAAAAGCCCAGCATAGAGATCGGTAAGGCAATAAATAAAAAAGCATGCAGCAGTTTAAATCCCCAGAAAGAAATATGATCAGTCACTTTCATTTTCTTCAGGGGAGTGGGCCCGATTTTCCGGGTAAAATATTTTTTATAGTCTGTAAACAAAACCCACCAGATATAAAGTAATGAATAAGCTGCCCAAAAATACCAATGCTGGAACCGGTGTATTTTATAATATTTCTGTGTTTCACAGAGGCGCAGCAATGGTTTTGCTTCGATATCGTCATCGATTCCTTCAATATTAGTGTAAGTATGATGAATGATGTTGTGTTTGGAGCGCCACATAAAATTATTGGCTCCTAAAAAATTAAGCGATAACCCAGCCAGTTGGTTAACCCATTTATAACGGCTAAAGCTTCCGTGCATACCGTCATGCATAATATTAAAACCAATGGCTGCGGTTAACCCACCCAATACTACACATTCGGTGATAGCCAGCCATGCAATTGGAGTAAAAAATACCAGGTGAACATAAACAAACAGGAAGCTGCTCACTAAAATTATTGCCTTCGCATAAAGGGAAAAATTACCAGTAGAAGATTTGCCTGCCTGAGCGAAATAGTCACTGATCCTCTTCTTTAATTCACCATGAAAAGACTGAGATGCATTGGAGAATTTGGGGATTGTCATTATTGTGATTGATTTTCAGGGGCAAAGGTAGTTTTTTTATGGCATATAATCGTTACAAAGCTTGTTAAAGCAGCTAATGTGAATAAATGGGTGATTGGACGAATTTGAACTGGGCAAATTCTATGTCTCGTTCAGTATCAACGCATCAAGGCTATGGAGTCCGATCTTTTTTTCGCTGATAAATCCTTCAGCATATTTTACGCCGATGCGTTTGCCAAATATCCTGGCCCGGGCAATCACACTTTCCAGGAAGTCGGACGTTGAGATATAGGTTTGTGGTCCTTCGCTCGCACGCTCGTTAGTATGGAATTGGGTAGTGTACGCTTCAATAGCTTTCATCCGTTGGTCAAATGAATCGCTGATATCAATCAACACATCAGGCTCATGGTACCAGTCCTGTATATAATGCAATACATAAGATGGCCGCCATTTTTGCTGAGCAGTTCCGGATTCATCATATGTGATTATTTTGGCTAGGCCGGATAAAAAACAGCTGTCAGCGATCATTCTTCCTGCACGCCCGTGGTCGGGATGACGATCGTGCAATACATTTCCGATCACAATATCTGGTTGGTATTTCCTGATGGCCCCAATCAATTTTAGCTCGTGCGCCTCATCATTCGTGAAAAAGCCATCCCGCATTTTCAGGTTCTCCCTGACCTCGACACCCATTATTTTAGCGGCATTAGCTGCTTCCTGATAACGGGTTTCACGGGTACCTCTTGTTCCCAATTCACCCTGTGTGAGATCAATGATGCCTGCTTTTTTTCCTCTTTTAATTTCACTGATAAGCGTACCGGAACAGCTCAGCTCCACATCATCCGGATGAACGCCGATTGCGAGAATGTCTAGTTTCATGTTACTGGTTTCTTGTTAGTTGCTGCTGGCTAAGGTCTCTCCAACCCGTATCAGCAATATTTAATAGTAAAAATAAAGTTACTGCATGGAAGTATAACAATGGGCTATAGTGAACAAAACCAGCAACTAATGTACAATGACCGGCAATTACCTGCTTCTGTAAGGATTGCCATACCAGCTTCCGTCTATTTCCTTCACAATATTTTCGATCTGGCGGTCCAGTTTATTTTCTTTTAGATCCCATTCCTGTTTCAGGTTGCCGCCCACAAAAAAAGCGACGGTCTGATAAAAACGGGCATTCAATCCTCCTTTATATTCCTTGATTATTTCATAACAGTTATTCCCGGTCTGGCGGTTAATGAGTTTCATTAAGATTTTCCCCTGGTATACGGAGAGATTGGATAGCGGTTCCGTGAATTGTTTTTTCAGTTCTTTTTCCCTTGTCTTCAGGTAAGTTTTTCTTTCTTTTTTTGATTCCATTTTCGCAGTAACGGCTGTAATATCATTGATCGTGGAGCCGGCTATTCTTGCATAGGGATAGGTTACATAAACCGCATTGCGGAGCCTTGTCCATTCTTCGATGAATTTGGCAAGTTTATCCGCGGATAATTTGGACACCCAGGCCATCTCCATTTCCTTATAATTCACTATTTCCTGGTTGTAGAGGATCGCGGGAAGTATGATGGTGTCATTAGGTCCCCATTTTTTAGCCTGCTCTTTCATCATTTTAAGGGCAAATTCTGTAGAATCCGGAACCGCGGGAAGTGAATCAATCTGGCAAAAGGATTGATAGCCTGCCCCTAAAATGAGCGCAAGTATTAAAATAACTGGTTTGTTTTTTCTGGCCCGGTAAAACATGAAGAGTAAAATTAGACAACAGTTCCGGCATTCGGTAATCAGGACAGCAAAACTATTCTATATGCTGTTTTGAAAAAGCTAAAATTATGAGCGGGAGTCGCTTATGCGATTTAGTTGGATGCGGCGGACCATGCTGATAATGATACCGGTTGCCGTAATCATTACCCCGAACCAGAGTAAATTGATGTAGGGGAATTTATAAGCCTTCAAAGTTATATACTGCAACAGGGAGTTGGATTCTTTGATTCCGAGCTCAATACTTTTATCGGGGTTTGCTTTTTGTAGCTGTAATACCAGGCTTTCCGCCGTCAGGGTATCTGGTATGGAAACCATATCTCCTTTGGCAAAAGCGAGTTTGGGGGTAATAGAGTAAACGGAACCGGTTTTGGAAAAGACCTTTAAAGATGCTTCAACGAGCTGGCCGTTTTTGCCAAAAATGGCTTCGGGTAAGCTGTCAATGGTTTTCACATTTTGTAATACGATAAACCCGGTTGAATAGAAAAGTGAATCACCGGGTTTAAGTTTATTTGTTTTAAAGGAAACGGTGTCCGCTTTTTTATCCGGGTTAGGCAACGAGGTGATATAGGTAAATACATCATGATCCCAATAGTGGCGGGAGGAAGGATTGGCCATCAGGCCTTCATTGCCTTTGTAGTTAACAAAAGCATTGGGACGGAGAACAAACTCTTCTTTTCCATCCTTGCTTTTGAAACGCACTTTATAAAACCATAATTGTTTTTTTGGATGAGCTGAATCGCTTTCATACGTAAGTGAATATTTTCCCATATCCACGGTTAATCCTTTTACAAGCGTCAGGTTTTCCCTGGGATCTTCATTGGCGCCTAATGGCGCGGGGATCCCGTTAATATTATTCGATAATATCTCTTTTTTGGAAGATGAAATAAGTATACCGAGCAGCACCATTCCAAACCCGGCATGCGAGATAGATCCACCGGACAATTTCAGGTTTCCTTTTATACCCAACCAGATATAGGCTGCATTGGCTATGATGGCGTAAACACTGCAGGCAATAGCCAGCCAGATGGCGCCGAGAAAGCCAGGTCCTTTCTTCGTGTAATTGATATCACCAAACAGCAGGATCAGGGAAGCGGCGCTTATTGCTATAACGGTAGGAATTACGATCTTCTTCCAGAAATATTTTGCTCCGGTTTCTTTATATCGCAGGTATTGGGAAATAGCCGTGAGCAGACCAATGATGACCGCTACATAAACCTGGATACTGTTATAGGCAAACTCGGCATCTTCCGGCGGGGCGATCTTCGTGCCGAATATTTTATTGAAAACCGGCAAGGAAGTTTTACCAATAATAACCAGGGCGGAAAGAAAAAATACCAGCGACCCGATAAACATCCAGAATTCTCTTGATGAACCGCTTTCTTCTTTTTTAATGGTAGGAATCTCCCGGTAACGATTGAAAAAAAGCATACAGGCAGGAAGTACAAAAATCAATAAAAAGGTGAGTAACTGCCAGTTCATACCCAGGTCAGTGAAGGCGTGTACAGAAGATTCCCCCAATATGCCGCTGCGGGTAAGGAATGTGGAATAAAGTATCAATCCGAATGCAAGTATGAAAAACAAGTGTGTTGCCCGGAGGGAATGACCGCTGTGTTTATAAATTAGCAGCGTGTGTATACCGGAGATCAAAACTAACCACGGCACCAGGGACGCATTTTCAACAGGGTCCCAGGCCCAGTATCCACCAAAGGTCAACGACTCATAAGCCCACATGGCACCCATCATAATGCCCACACCTAGTACAGCGGCAGAAAACAGGGCCCAGGGTAATGCCGGTTTTGTCCACTCTCCGAATTTCTTTTTCCAGAGACCCGCTATGGCAAAAGCAAAAGGAACGATGGTAGAGGCAAAGCCCATAAACAAAACAGGAGGATGAATAACCATCCAGTAATTCTGCAGTAACGGGTTCAGGTCATTGCCATCTTTAATGGATGACATATAATCTGGTTTCAATGCCTGGTTGATGTCAAAATCAAGGTGGAGTGCCGGCGCATTATCAAGAACACCCGAATCCCTTAATAGAATAAAAGGATTGGAACCCATTTTCCAGCCGAAAATATAAATGCCGGCGATCATTGTTGCCAGGCAAAACTGTGCAAAGCTTATTACGGTCATCACCGGCGCCTCCCATGTCTTGCTGGTTTTAATAAGAATCAAACCAAGCACACAGTGCCAAAAACTCCAAAGCATAAAGCTGCCTTCCTGTCCTTCCCAAAAACAGGCCAGCAGGTATTTAAACTCCAGCGAAAGGCTGCTATGCTTCCAGGCATAGTGGTACTCGAAGAGGTGATTATAAATAATGTAAAATAAAATGCTGAATATCGCCAATACAGAAATGGCTTCGGTAATGAATGCAATACGGGCAAGTTTTTTCCAGTATTCGCGGTCCATATGCCCGGCTGGCAACAGGTCCCCGATTCCTTCCATAACCAAAACGGGAGCTCCGGTCTGGCGTGCGGCCATGAAATAAGAAAATGTAGCTACCAGCGATGCCACTAAAGAAAGTACAATAAAAAAATGTCCAAGCTGACCGGGTAAAAGATGCTCGCCGATATAATCCATTCCGGTTTAATATTATTATTTAATTGCTGAATTAGTTGAAGCCGGACCTGCCTGCCGGTCAGGCTGGTTTGTTATGGAAGCACCCTGCAGATTTTTATCGGTTGCCTTCATCTCATCTTTATATTTGGAAGGGCATTTGGTTTGAACATCTTTGCATTCGAAATGATCGTTTTGGTATTTCCCTTTCAATACCAATCGTTCACTGATCATAAGGTTCGGGATTTCTCCTTTCCGGTAGATCACCTTCATTTTTTCACCTGTACTGTCTTTTGCCTGGAAACTGAGGAAATTGGCATCTTTTTTTGCATCAAATTCTACCGGCACGGTCTTATCCAGCTGCACCGAGACATGTACAAACTTTCCCGGGGTAGCTTTTGCTTCGGCGATGGTTTCATAGGTTGCAGCCGAACCCAGGAAACTGATCAATACAGCTATTGCCGCAGCGATCAATATAAGGAATACAATATGTATTTTCTTCATAAATCAAATTTCGGTTGCAAAGTTAGCTTAAAAAAGGATCATGGAAATGAGCATTATCAGGGATAAGTATGATAAGTCACCGAATGGCGCCATTTCACAGAACCGGCGGCTTTGCCCTTATCTTTGCCCCGTTTAAACGTGACATGCTATATGATATTTCAATTGACGGAAGAACAACTGATGATTCAAAAAGCTGCCCGGGACTTTGCACGAACTGAATGTTTACCCGGCGTAATCGAAAGAGATGAAAAGCAGCAGTTTCCCCGCGAACAGGTAATGAAACTGGCCGAACTGGGTTTTTTAGGTATGATGGTGGATCCGAAGTATGGGGGAGCCGGCATGGATACCATCAGTTATGTACTGGCCATGGAAGAGATCAGTAAGATAGATGCCAGTGTTAGCGTGGTAATGAGCGTGAACAATAGTTTGGTTTGTTATGGGCTGCAGCAATATGGGAGTGAGGAACAGAAAATAAAATATTTAACGCCGCTGGCGCAGGGACGTAAAGATGAGGAATTATATATCGGCGCTTTTATGTTGAGTGAACCGGAAGCAGGAAGTGATGCAACATCACAAAGAACCACTGCGGAAGACAAGGGCGATTATTATTTATTAAACGGCACAAAGAACTGGATCACCAACGGAGGTACGGCATCGGTTTACCTGGTAATGGCTCAAACAGATCCGTTAAAAGGTTCAAAAGGGATAAATGCATTGATTGTGGAAAAAAACTGGCCGGGCGTAGTAGTGGCAGCCAAGGAAAATAAATTGGGTATCCGCGGAAGCGACACCCATACTGTGATGTTCAATGATGTGAAAGTTCCCAGGGCAAACAGAATTGGCGAAGATGGCTTTGGTTTCAAATTCGCCATGAAAACATTGGCTGGCGGAAGAATTGGTATTGCATCACAGGCCCTCGGTATTGCCAGCGGAGCCTATGAACTGGCAAAAGAATATGCAAAAACAAGAAAAGCTTTCGGTACCGAGATCATGAATCACCAAATCATCGCGTTCAAACTGGCGGATATGGCGACAAGAATTGAAGCGGCCAGATTGCTCTGCATGAAAGCCGCCTGGGAAAAAGACAATAAGATTGATTACACCCTGAGTTCGTCTATGGCAAAAGTATTTTCCTCTGAAACAGCTATGTGGACTACCGTGGAAGCGGTACAGGTGCATGGAGGATATGGATTTGTAAAAGAATACCATGTGGAGCGATTAATGAGAGATGCCAAGATCACCCAGATATATGAGGGAACAAGCGAAGTGCAGCGGATTGTTATTAGCCGTTCTATACTCAAATAAACGGGGAGTGAAAATTATTGAATTGATAATTTCTTCCTTATTTTTTCTGCTGGGGCTTATTTTATTATTATATGCATGTAAGAACCTCGCAGCAAGTAGTGAACTACCAGGGAAAAAGAAGATCCCATTAACCGGGAAGGGCGGCAAACTTCATTTGGTATACCTGGGGATCCTGTTTGTCACGTTAGCAATATTGTTTTTTTTAAGAAGCAAATAAGCCCACCGCATCAATTATGCCCATTGACAAAGAGAAATACCGGGAACTAGTCCGCGAGCTGCAGTCTCAAAAAATTACACTCGTTGCCGTTTCCAAAACCAGACCGGTGGAGGACATACTTGAATTATATGATTTAGGCCAGCGGGATTTCGGTGAAAACTATGTACAGGAGCTGCTGGAAAAAGTTCCCAGGCTTCCGGGTGATATCCGCTGGCATTTTATCGGGCATTTGCAAAGCAATAAAGTGAAGTTCATTGCGCCTTTCGTGCAACTGATTCAGGTAGTGGACAGTCTGAAATTACTGAATGAGGTAAACAAAGAAGGTGAAAAGAACAACCGGGTGATTGATTGTTTACTCCAGGTCCATATAGCCCGGGAAGAAACCAAGTTCGGATTCAATGAAGAAGAACTCAATCTGGCAATAAGCCAATTTGAAAATTTGAAAATGGTTAATGTAAGGATTTGTGGATTGATGGGAATGGCGTCTTTTACAGGGAATACGGAGATAGTAAGAAGTGAATTTCGCCATCTTAAAGCCATTTTCGACAAAGAAGCACCACTCACCATTCACCATTCAACCTTCACGTCTCTTTCCATGGGTATGAGTGCGGACTATAAGGTTGCAATAGAAGAAGGCAGTACGATGGTGCGTATTGGAAGTTTGCTGTTTGGAGCCAGGTAGCTAAGCTGTTCCGGCGGGAGTTGATTTTATATCAATAAATTCCGTATTTTTTCAGGCATTAACTATTACCGTTATGAAATTCATTCTGCTGCCATATTTTATATTTGCTTTCGCACCTGTATTTGCCCAGCAGGAAAGAGATTCCGTCTATAAACGCTGCCCTCTTTATATTACAGATACCGTTTCAGCCAACAATTTTTTTATTGAGGCATTGCCGGCAACGGTAAAAGTGGATCGTGTAAAGGGTGATCTTACGGTTGTCATACAGCAAAGAGACCAGTTCTTTAGCCTGTTTTTCAATGAAAGAAAATTAAGAAGTGCAAAATACAGGATTGAAGTCGCCGCCAATAATAACCGGGAAGTCACCGCAAAATATTCTTTCAGCTCGGGGGAACAGGTTTCCTATGTGAATGTATCAAAAGGCACGGTCGAGGTTTCTTTTGACAAGGAAAAAGATATGTGGCACCTGAAGGTAAGCGGCACTATCGTTAATATGGTAGAGAGATCGGTGACCTATTACAAGGTCAAAGCTGATTTTTATATCCGGTGAGGGTAAATAATCTTTTCATCAATCTTTTAATTGACAGTATTACCAGACCCAGGATAGCAATTAGGATGCCGGCCGGGGCAAAATAATTCATGGTAATGGCATTGGACCTTCCCCTTGCCGGCTTATCCAACTCTTCTTTGGTAAATTTTCTGACCCTGCATTCATTCGTTACTGAACTTTCAAGTAGCCAAAGGTTACCGTTTTTATCAAATACCCCGGCATCAGGTGACCAGGGCTCCGCGGTATATACCACCGTTTTTATGCCACCACCCGGTGAAATTCGTTTTACTTTTTTTGCAGCCCGGAGGGCAATATAAATATTGCTGCTGGTATCTGTCCAAATACCATAAACACGATGGCGTTTATCTCCGAGAAGCTCCGGCAAAGAGGGAGCATCATCCAGTTCATCAGATACCAGTGTGAATTTTCCATCCCGGTCAAGTTTGTATAACCTGTCCAGGTCAATGAAATACAGAATACCATCCGGGGTGCAATAAATCCAGCGGATATCCCTGAACTTTCCTTCCCCGATAGTAGTGATGATTCCACCAGGTGTTTTCTTTTTGAACCGGCTTACTATAAATCTTTCCACCCAATACATATTTCCTGAACTATCCCTCACAAAACTGTAATCAGTCCGAAATCCTGCTGAAGGTCCCTGCACATTGGCCAGTGAGCCATCCTGTCTCAGGCACCAGATATAATATCCCCAGGTATCTGACTTCTCTCCGTTATACCAGAGATGTTCACCATACAGGTCATCATTAGCATCAATGTAAAGTTCATGTGTATGAACGCTCCGCACCACCACTGTTTTCTTTCCTCCTGGGCTAATCTTCCATACCTGTTTCAGATCGGTATAATAGATATTCCCATGGCTATCGCTTACGATACCAATACCTGGATGCGCAAGTGCTACAAGTGATTGGGTTATCAGTAAGAAAGCCGTAATGATAATCTTTTTCATGGCGGTATATTATTGTTGCGGGTAGGCGGGAATATTTTTTCCGAGGTAAATGTTTCGTTGAGTTTGAAGTATGTTCCCGGGTACTATATGGAGTATGCCACTGCCACCCCGGTTCTCACATTTTTTTCTTTCTTCCTTTGTCAGCAGCGGATCATCTTCAAATACGTATTCATCAATCCAATATTCATTTTTATCGGGCTCTTTGATGGTTACATGAATATGGGCAGGAATATTGCCATTGGGGTAGGCCACAGGTTTAAGCGTCATAAAGCTGTATTCACCTTTATCATTTGTCTTCATCCAGCCACGCAGGCGCCCGTGTCTTTTTCCCCAGCCTGTATCATTGCTGGTTGAAGTATAATGCCCCGTTTGATCGGTATGATAAACATAAATGATGACACCTGCCGCAGGTTTGCCGTCGCCGTTATATACGGTGCCATTCACCGCGAGCCTGTTTCCAATCTCGTTCCAATCAGGCAACCGGCACTTAAAATCAAGTTTGTCAAAAGTAACCGGGCACTCATAAATGGCTTCGCAACCTTCACATCCGCCGCCAACTTTTACTGTTCTTTCGGCAGACTGAATAGTCGCTTTTGATGTTGTTTGCTGGCAACTGCTTATCGAAGCTGAACATATTAAAACAACGGGTAAAAGATAAGTTTTCATCTGTGTTGGTTTAGTGATAACAAAATTCGCAGGGTCAGGGGTTGACCGCAAATTGTTTACACCAAATGGACTCTACGCTTGATAAAGGGATATATGAACATCTTTTAGTTTCCAATACTGAATAAGGAATTGTACGACTGGAAAAATAAACTTTTCCGCTTACCAGGCACTTCATCATGCAGTTAATCAGGTAAAAGCTGCCAATGGTCTAATCTCTTTTCCCACCCGGAATTTGTACTTTTATTTTGAATTATGCAAAATCGAGTGTTTTTCAAATATAAACTGCAGCATTTATTTTTCTGGATGGGGGTATTCGCTTTGTGGTATTATTTACGCTACCAGGATTATGACACCAGGGAGATAGCTGTAAAAATCACGTTACTGAAAGTAACTGACCTTGCCGCACTGGTTTACCTCACAAACTATTTCCTGATCCCGCGGCTGCTTTATAAAAAAAAATATTTTTATTTTATAACTGCGTTCATCTTGTTGATCATCGGGAGCAGCCTGTTGAAAGTGTATGTGATGGCTGCTATTTTAAACCAGCCGCATTTATTCAGCTTGTCGGGAAACCTGAAATCAAGGTTATATGAAAATGTGATCTCCGATTTCTTCCTCGTTCTTGCCGGCGCCGCTTTCCGGTTAATATTTGATTATGCAAAAATGCAACAACGGTTGGTCGAAGTGGCGAGAGAAAAGGCTGAAGCGGAACTTAATTTTCTAAAATCACAGATCAATCCGCATTTTTTATTCAACTCGTTAAACGCTGTTTATTTTCTTATTAAAAAAGATAACCCGGAGGCACGGGAAGCGCTTCACAAATTTTCGGAAATGCTTCGCTACCAGTTGTATGAATTGAACGGCGATAAGATACCTGTTGAAAAGGAAATCACTTACCTCAAAGATTATATGGATCTCCAGCAGTTAAGGAAAGATGAGAAATATTCCGTGCAATTCAACTGCGCGCCTGATGTAAAAGGTTTTTTCATTGAACCCTTGTTATTAATTCCTTTTTTGGAAAATGCCTTCAAGCATATTTCACACAACAGCGACAAAACCAATTTTGTAAAAATGGATATGAGCCGGAATAACGGAACACTTTTATTTACGGTGGAAAATTCCCGCGAAGGAAATCACCCGCCCCCGGGTAAAAACGGCGGGATCGGGTTGACCAATGTAAAAAGGAGACTCGAGCTGTTGTATCCCGGCCGGCATGAGCTGAAAATTGACCAGACCGATAAAACGTTTTTAGTAATACTCAATCTCGATGTATCATGAATATCAATTGCATTATCATTGATGATGAACCCCTGGCAAGAAAAGGACTGAAAGAATATGTTGCCGATGTGGATTTTTTGAACCTGGTGGGAGAGTTTGATAACCCGGTAAAAGCGGCTGAACTGATCAGCAGGGGAGAAGTGCAGTTGCTGTTTCTTGATATCGAAATGCCCAGGTTAACCGGCCTTGATTTTTTTAAGACCCTGCAGAATGCCCCCCCGGTGATTTTTACAACAGCTTACCCGCAATATGCACTGGAAGGATTTGAAGTGAATGCACTCGATTATTTGCTGAAGCCAGTTGCATTTGAACGTTTTTTTAAAGCCGTGCTCAAAGCAAAGGAGTATTATGAGATAAGAGAAACAAACACGAAGGAGGCGGACACTGCTGAATATTTTTTTATAAAAGCAGACAATAAGCTGGTAAAAATTTTATTTGATGATGTATTGTACGTGGAAGCGTTACAGAATTATGTCACTATTCACACCCCCGCAAAAAAATACATGACCTATCTTACGTTTAAATCCGTGGAGGATTACCTCCCGGCCGAGAAATTCCTGAAGGTTCATAAATCCTATATCGTGGCAGCTTCAAAAATTGACAGTATTGAAGGCAATGATATTAAGATCGGTCAACAGCATATTCCAATCAGTCGCAACCAAAAGGATGAAGTGATGGATAAATTGCTGAAAGGAAAGTTTTTAAGGCGCTGATTGTTGTAAAGGAGGTGTATTTACCCACCATTGATTGCCCCATTCATCGCCAAAACCGCCGCCACGTCCATAGGGCCTGTCAGCCAGTTCAGTTAATACCGGCACGCCGGCTGTTACAGCCCGGTGAAAAATTTCATCTGCATTTTCTACATACAGGAAGACGCCGGCTGGCCTGGGGGCATATTCATCCGTAGCATCTGCAAACATGATCACCGCCTGTTCAATTTGCAATTCACCATGCATTATTACCCCTTCCGAACGCGGAGCTGTGTACCGCAGCTTTGCATGAAAGACCTGTTCCATAAATGTTATAAACCTGGTTGCATTCGTTACGATCAGGTAAGGCATAACGGGCAGGTAACCATCCGGGAGTTTCATGTTGATTATTTTAAAGTTTCATCCAGCCATCGGAAAAATTCATGTTGCCAGACCAGTCCGTTTTGTGCAGTGAGCACCCAATGATTTTCATCCGGAAGATATACGAACCTGCTTTTGATACCTCTTAATTGTGCCGCCTGGAAAGCTTGTTGCCCCTGTTCGAAAGGGACGCGGTAGTCCCTGCCGCCCTGGACGATCATGATAGGAGTGTTCCATTTGTCGACATAATTAATTGGATTAAACTGGCTGTAAGATTTTTGAGCCGCCGCATTTTTTTTGTCCCAGTAATTACCGCCCCAGTCCCAGTTAACAAACCACATCTCTTCTGTAGTGCCATACATGCTGCGCATATCAAAAATACCATCATGGGAAATAAACGTCTTAAAGCGGTTGTTATGTATTCCTGCCAGCATAAATACAGAATAACCACCATAACTGGCACCGACGCAACCTAACCGGGCTTTGTCGACAAAAGGCTCTTTGCTGAATGCATCTGTTGCACTCAGGTAATCTTTTATGGCCTGACCGCCATGGTCTTTACTGATTTGTTCATTCCATTTTGTGCCGTGGCCCGGCATGCCACGGCGGTTCGGCGCCACTATGATATAGCCCTGCGAAGCCATCAACTGGAAATTCCAGCGGAAAGAATAGTATTGTGTTAATGCAGACTGGGGTCCTCCCTGGCAATATAATAATGTTGGATATTTTTTATTTGCATCGAAATCCGGGGGAAAGATGACCCAGACAAGCATTTGCTTTCCGTCAGTTGTTTTTACAAAACGTCTTTCAGTCCTGCACATACCGATTGAAGCATAGACCGCGTCATTCACATGTGTCAATTGTTTCATGGTACCCGTCGTTAGATCCAGGGTGTAGAGTTCAGTCGCATGATTCATTTCAGTTCTTGAAACAACCAGCCGGTTTCCGGATTGCCCGACAATACCTGTAATGTCAAAATCACCGCTGGTTATTTGCCTGATGAGGGGAAGCATTTTCGTAACGCCGGGATAGTTCACCGTGAATAATTGAAGCGTGCCGTTAACAGGGGCCCAGAAGAAAATATTCCTGTCATCATCACTCCATTTAAAACCTTCAACATGAATATCGTCGCGTTGCCCGGTAAGGTTCATATTGGCGTGACCGTTTGAAACAATAATATCCTGTTTGTCAGATTCGTACCCATCCCGTTTCATGCTAAGCCATCCCAACTCGCCTTTTTTGTTGTACAGGGGATTGACATCATAGCCTTTCATTCCTTCAGTAAGGTTTTTAGTGATGCCGGTTTCCAAATCGTAAGAAAAAATATCCGTATTGGTGCTAATGGCATAATCTTTACCATATTTTGGCTTGGTCACATACAATACATGTTTACTGTCCGGGTTCCATATATAATCCTCATCACCACCGAAAGGCTTTTGCGGACAATCGTACGGCTGACCCGGCATAATATCCTTTGCAATTCCTGGTGAACCCACCGGTGAAACAAATACATGATCAAAGTTTCCGTCTTCCCAGGTATCCCAGTGCCTGTACATCAGGTCATCGATAATATATACATTTGATTTTGCCAATTCTGGATAGTGATCACTGCCTGTTACTTTTTTGATCTTCACTTCTTTATTTGATAAGATGTATTTGCCATCCGGGGATACATTTTTGTCGGTGAGCAAACTATCCGGTTTTGTTATTAAGAGGGGCTGGCCGCCATCGACGGGGATAATATAGGATTGCCGGTTCGTTTTATTTTCAGCTGCCTGGGGTATACCAACGGAGTAGACCACATATTTACCGTCTTTGGAAAGGCCCAGACCCGTCACTCTTCCAAGTTGCCAGAGCAATTCAGGTGTCATTTTTTTTTGGGAGAAAGAAGCAGTGGAGAGGAGTAATAATGATAAGGCCAGGAATTGTTTGAGCATGATCGTTGTTTTGTGAAAGGCTAATGTAACACTATTTCGTTTTGGATAAAATGTATTTAAGGGGCTAAAAACAAGTATGAAGACTGTTGGCTCTTTGTTAATTTCGCCGGTTGTGCAGCGCATGTCGGTTGTATGACATCCTGTTGCTGCCTTCTTATTAATTTTGTTATAATAAAGAAAACCTGTCCGGGGTAAATTTCGTTAATAGCTTAATTAAAAACCATTTTATGCGAACTGTATATTTCCCTTTAATTTCCTTATTTGCAGTATTAACCGCCAGCTGTGGAATGGCACAACCCCAAAAAAATAAATACCCGGATCCACCGGTGGCGACCAGCAAAACTGTTTATCCCATGAAACTTACGGATGCTGAATGGAAAGCCAGGCTGACAGAAGAACAGTATTATATTTTACGGGAGGAAGGAACAGAAAGGGCAGGCACCGGTAAGTATGATCATTTTTATGAAAAGGGTACTTATTATTCAGCTGCTTCTCTTCAACCTCTTTTCAGTTCAGAAACAAAATTCAATTCAGGCACAGGCTGGCCAAGTTTCTATGCACCTATTAGTCCCGATGCGGTGAGGCTGGTAAAAGATGAAAGTTTTGGAGAAACACGCTGGGCAGTCGTAGACAGCAGGAGCGGTTCACACCTTGGTCATGTGTTTGATGACGGCCCGGCACCTACCGGGAAGCGCTATTGCATGAACTCGGCAGCATTGATCTTTGTACCAGCGGGTGGCAAAGCTCCTACCAGTTCAAAAGTTCAATAAATTTGGAGGATATAAAGTTTTATTAATGGAAATTTTAAAATTAACCCGGTTAATTGCTGGCATTTAGAATCAATTTGTTTTAAACTCTTTAAAGATGAAATCTTTTTCTATTACAATGATTGCACTGGTCCTGTTTTCCTCCTGCGCACAAACGCAGGGTAAAACCACCAACATACCATTAGCAGAAAAACATAAGCCGGCGGCGAATGAAGCAGTTGCCACTTTTGCCGAAGGTTGTTTCTGGCATGCAGAAATCATTTTTCAAAGCCTGGTAGGGGTAAGAGATGCTGTTTCGGGCTATGCCGGCGGCACTGATAAAAATCCCGATTATGAAAAAGTGAGTACGGGCACAACAGGTCATGCTGAAACCGTGCAGGTGTATTACGACCCTTCTAAAATATCATACGAGACACTCGTCGGGGCTTTATTTGCCAGCATGGATCCTACCCAACTGAACCGCCAGGGTAATGATGCCGGCACTGAATACCGTTCGATCGCATTTTACAGGAATGAAAAAGAAAAACAGATCATCGAAGCTGAAATAAAACGTATTACGGATGCGAAGATCTATAAAAGCAGAGTTGTAACAGAGGTGGTGCCCTTCACTAAGTTTTACCCGGCAGAGAGTTATCACCAGGAATATATTTATTACCACCCGGAAAATCCTTACGTGAGAAATGTTTCTATCCCTGAATTTTTAGCATTCAAAAGAGAGTTCAAAGGCAAATTTAAGCCATGAGCAGCTTACTGCTTTAGCTTCCCCGGGTGCCCCCGGCTTTATGTGGCTTCACGGAAAAGCCTGATGCCTTGCCCGACTTGGCAATAAATTTAGATCCCTGGTTTTTATTGGCAGGGTTATTCTTATTCCCTTTCTTCTTGTCTTTGTTATTTTGTTGATTCATCAATGACATAAGGTATAAAATTTTATTTTACAAATATAACCTTTTACCGGCTCCTGAAAAGAATGGCTTGTTATCATTCCTGCTTCCGGGAATAGTGGCGACTTAAGATCAGTGAAATAGGCAGGCCGATACAGAACATAATAATGATCATTCCAATGATCATTTGTGTTGGATCTGCCGGTAATTGAAATACGGGATGACGGTTGCCTTCAGGCCCTGATACGATTGCCCACAATTTGCTCCCGCTGGGGACATTACTTAACGGCACAACAATTAAATTCATAATTGCCCAAACAAATAAACCATAGGTTAAGCCCGTGATCGGTTTGTTTTTTGCCATCAGTTTTAATTTTGGATAGAGCCAGAAAAAAAACAAGGTAGCTCCAAAAGCAGCTGTAAAATGAAAGAGAAGACCCCAGGCAGCCATCGTTGAACCACCTGACAACGCCTCCCTGCCAAAAACTCCGCTGGCAACAAAACGCAGAACATTGCCCGGTCCTTTACCAGTCCGGCTGTAATATTGGATACAGGCGGCAGTGATATCCAAAACACCCGCAGTCAACCCAGCAATGAGAATAGCAGTGAGGGGATTTTTTAACGGTTTCGTATTTGTTGATTCTGCCATGAGCTGGTGCGATGTGATTACAGATAAGACAATAAAAATAAATGCTACCCGGCTATCATCCAAATTCGGTATTGTATCATATTCAGGGCCTCCATGGCTAATCCTTCCGTATACGTGGGATGATTAAGAAGACCTGCCACTAGACACCCGATAACTATCGGGTGAAACACAGAATCATGAATATAAAGTTTGAAGCTTCGGGTTCAAAATGTTACACGAACCCCAATTCAGTATTTATTTTAATGCGAATAGGAAAAATAAATAAGTTGCTGTCACCTGGTAACTTTCGGTTGAACGATCAGAAGGAGGCAATCACTTTTTTATCTACCCGCAGCACCGACTGTTGCTGAAAAAGTTCTTTATACCGTTGTCGCAGGCTGTCTATTTTTTTTGAAATGACAGGTGATTTTTTATAATAATAGATGACCTGGAAAGTGGGTTCAGTGATCAGTTTTTTTGCTTCCGGGTCGTACCAATTGCCGGAAACATTGATAACCGTACTTCCTTCCCGGAAAACCCTGTTGATATGATCTTCTTTAAAGCGGTTCCATTCATTGGTGGTCACGCTGCCACCGCCTGGTTTGGACTGACCAAAATACAGGCTTGTTTCGATCATCTTTGGGGAAGCACAGGAATAATAAAGAAAGCAAACAAATAACAGCTTATACCGCATGCAATAAAGATATATTTATTTTAAAGTTGTCGTAAACGAACCGGTTCGACAAATACATCAGGAAGAGGCCGGGTTTGCAGTTTCTGCAGTTATCCCCGATCTTTTCTTAAAAAGCGTATGTAGAAAAATAATGGTTACGCCTGTCACGATGGAAAGATCGGCCATATTAAAAACACCGGTATGAAAAATTCCTGCACGGATATAGAGAAAATCGGTAACGGAGCCATATGCGATCCGGTCAAAAATATTTCCGATACCCCCGCCCACTATAAAACAAAACCCCCAGAGCATTGTTTTGGAAATGGTTTTTTTGGTGAGGACATATAATAAAGCCGCAGCGAGTGCGAGTATGGGAAACAGGGCGAGAATAATATTTTTTGCGGGACGGGACAGGGAATCTCCCATGCTCAGGAAAGCGCCCGTGTTTTCAACATTCGTAATCAGTAGGTAACTGCCTATTACATGAACCGTTTTGTCACTATCCACATTTGACCGCACCATTTTTTTAGAAACCTGGTCGCACCCGATATTACTGGTTATTATAACGAAAACCAGGATAAACCTGGTGATTCTTTTGGTGGTCATTGGAATTAATTCTAATTAATTTATTCAATGAATAAAGGTACAAGTTTTTATTCGTCGATTTAATAGCTCGATAGGTTAGGGTAGTGTACCAGTTTTAATCCAAAGCTCAAGCCCCCTATATTTTTTATCCTGGGTTTCACCCGAAAGCTATGGAAATGTTTAAGTGGCAGGCTTTTTTGTCATCCTGGGTATCCTAAAGGATTAACCACTGAAGCACTGAAACCGGGACACTACCGATAAGTTTGGAATCACACCAGGTTTTTAAATAGGGTAAAACACCATTAATGGAAAACCAAACTGCCAAAATTTACCGGCGTGAATTAATTTGACAGCTTTTGTTGTCTTTGCTTACCATTTTAACTGACAGAACCTGCATTTTTTTTGGATGGCCCGGTTATTAATAAATATTGCCGGATCTTATTATTCATCAAAAAAACAACAACATGTACTACAATCAGACATGCGCCGCAAAAGGCGAACAGTACGGGAGCAGGCAACGGCAACTGCTTAACCGGAGTATGCAAAGAGCTGCCGTCAATATTTACAAAACAGAAAGCAGTTTCGAACTGCTGGTATTTGCCCCTGGTCGTATCAGGGAACATTTTAAGATCGATGTACAGGGCAATGAGTTAAAGATCTCTTATACCCCGCCCGAGGGTTTCCCCCGTCCGGAATGGATTCAAAGGGAATACAGCCGGGGTGGTTTTGTAAGGGTATTTGCACTTGATGAAAGCATTGATACCGCCAACATTAAAGCAAAGTACCTCGATGGGGTGTTGCAGGTAAGCCTGCCGCTATTACCGGGGAAAGAAAAAACCAGCAAGGAAATCGTGATTAATTAAAGTTAGCTGGCTGATGCTGATAACAGGTGGTGGCGGAATCCATCACCTGTTTTATTTGTGTGTTGGGTTTATCGATGAATAAAGAAATCAGAATTTGTAAAAGTTAAGAACGTTTTACCCATCCTTCTTTTTTTTCTTTTTCTCTTCTTCCACCATAAAAGTGACTGGTTGTTTCCGGTATGCTTTTACTTTTCGTCCATCCTGCACGGCGGGGATCCATCTCGGTGCTTTTTTTAATATCCGGACAACTTCTTCTTCCATGCCATAGCCATGTTTGGTTAGTGGTTTGATATCAGAAACTTTACCTTCTTTATCAACTATAAACTGAACAATGACAGTGTAGGTGCCGGGGGGTGCTTTTTTCTCAACCGGCACAGCTGCGTTTATGTTGTATTCCAGGAAACGGCGCCAGGCATCAATACCACCGGAAAAAGAAGCCTCTATTTCCACTTTTGCAAAGACCATTTCCGACGTATCATTTTCAGGAATCGTATCCCCGGTTGTTGCCATACCCTGGTATTCCATTCCCGTTACCGGGTGTATGGTGAATGCACAACAGGCAATAAGCAGTAAAAAAAAGAATGGCAGGACCAGGAAGCCAATAACCTTATTTTTTACAATCATAACGTTGTTATTTCAATCCAAATTATCAATAGTTTTCTATAAGTCAAAGTATAAAGAAGTTTAAAGCTGGTTATTAGTTTGAAAAAAATAAAAATAACGGTAACTTCATACAAACCCCGGGTGCGATGAGAAAATGGTTAACAATATTGTTTTGTATAACAATAATTGACGCATTTTCCCAGCAAGCTGCTGCTGACTTTACAAAAATTGATCACCGGGTACAATTTATTAAACCGGCTCCTCCTGCCGAACTTTCAAAGCAGCTGATTTCTTTCTGTTCAAATGACCTTGAAAAAGTAAGGGCCATTTTCAAATGGATTGCCGATAATATTGATTACAAAGTAAAAAAGACGATTTATCGTAAAGGAACATCTGCCCTGAATGACGACGATAACGATTCTACTTTCCGTTCGCTGGATGAAAGAGTTGCGGAAATGGTATTGCGAAGTGGATTTGCATTTTGCGATGGCTATGCAAGGTTATTTAAAACCCTGTGCAATTATGCTGGTATCCGTGCCGAGATTATTACAGGATATGGGAGAGTGAATAAATCAACCCGGCGGTTTGGCAATAATCATACCTGGAATGCAGTCATGATAGATAATGTATGGCAATTGCTGGATGTAACCTGGGCCAGTGGTTATATATCGTGGAGCGGTGATACTTTTATCCGTCATTTTGATGAAGAATATTTCCTCATGCCTCCGAACCGTTTTATCCTCGAACATTATCCCGATGATCTTGCCTGGACACTTATGGAAAAACCTCCGTTGATGCCTGAATTCCATAACTCACCTTTTAAACAAAAAACTTTCACCAAATACAGGATTACTTCTTACAGACCGGTGGGTGGTATTATTGAAGTAAGGAAGGGCGATACGCTGCTGGTAGAATTGGAAACCAGTGATGCGGAAAGAGATCACCAGATCGGGTCAGACCCGTTTCTTGATCTGAACTCATTTTCGGGTTCTTCCTGTGCGGTATTGTCTCCTTGTTTTGTTGAACATAATAAGATCTATTATACCTACTATGTGACAACTCCTTCGATTGAATGGCTGTATATTCAATACAATAACGACATTATTATGCGCTACCGGCTTATGGTGAAGGGTGATAAGCAGACAAGAGAATTTGCAGCGAGGTAGTTTTTATGCTCCAAGTATTAGCTTAAGTGTCAAGCTTAGTTTTCAATCCGTTATAAGGTTTATTGAGATATTAAGTGTAATACCTGTCGAATTGCTTACAACCCTTATACAATTTTAGGATTTTTTTTACGTTTACCACTCAATCCAAATCTTGTAAAAACCAATATCCGTTCATATGAACAAGCCATTCTACAATGACCAGGCTCATATTGCCGAGGAATTCCGTTTATTTGATGAGTATACCTCGCAAACAGCCCGATTAGCCTATTTTAAGATTAATTCCTACAAACTCAGCCTGGTAAACTCAGCTTTTTGCATGAGCCGCGAAGAGTTAAGTGGGATAATAAAAGGCACATTACTGAATTATACCAATTCAACAGCCTTATTAAGTGATCTCGGATTTTTTAAAGCAGAGACAGATAATTAATATCAGGTAAGTGCGTTGATGTTCCGGATCTTATTCTTTAGGACCCCTGCTGCTTTGGTATAACCGCCTTCTGACCCGTCTACAAAATGTACATGCCTGTCGTTCATGTTACGGACATAACAGGACATGACAGATTCTTTGCTTACATATAGCCCGTATAATATTTCGCCGCTAAGTTCTATTTCATGGAGCGCATCTTCCAGCAATTCCCGTTGTTGGGCTGAGCCGGTGATGACAGTATTGATCTTCCCATCGATCACCAATGTATCAGACATATCCACTAAGCGGGTCAGGTAAAACTTTCCTTTTTTGGTGCGAAAATAAACCGTACCCAGCAAGGTAGTAGCCCAGGTACGCAGGAGATAAAAAGGCCGGAAGCCCCCCAGCTTGGTACGCATCTCGAGCCCGATCTTTTCCAGTGTTGTTTTTAATTTTAATTTAGAAACAGTTATAGGTTGTCTTGTTTGAGGTGCTCCGTAAATTTTATCTAACTGGTCTATTACCCGTTTAAAGGCGACCGACTGCTTTATGCCATCACGGGCAATCACGACTAAACTAACAACTTCATAATTTGTCAATGGGGGTTTTATTTTATCCCACCGGCACTGCATCCCGGTAAGATCCAGATCCTCTTCCTTTGCCGGCAAAGGACTCAGCATATAATCATTCCCTTTGATAATTCTTTCAGCAAAAGAGAGGCCGTCACCTATCAATACCGGAATAGCGAAGACCTCGGAGGTTCTTAATTTACTGATGTTCAGTTCATGTTGTTGTTCATAAATGGTTGCAACCGGCACCGTTCCTACCCGGAGGGCGATATTGAAACTCCGTTGCGTGTTTTCCTGGTGTACCAGCAGCGCCTGCAAAGTGGCTGTAAGGATGGAAGGCGGTACAATAAATGTTGCGCCATCGCCCCCAAAAAAGAAGGGAACAGCCAGATTATTTTTATAAGCAATATTCAATACGGCTACGATACTGCCGGTTGCGACAAGGTTGACAGTTTCATGCAAACCCATTTGCATGGCGCCTGTAGAATTTTTCACATCTGTAATGATAACATGCCAGCTGGCAGGCACCTTAAAAAAAAGATGTTCCTCCATTAATAACTCACTGAGTGGAATTTCATTTACCGGCAACCTGGTATAGAACAGGTCAGTGTTTGTGGATGACATAGTTAAAGGAGGCGTCTGATTAAACCGCTCGTCTGAAATTGAAGGTAAGTTTTTTGTTTCGCTGCCTGTTAACATAACACTATATACGGAACCGGAGCTGACCCGGGTTAAAAATTGCCGAAAATTCAATCCGGCTGTTAACCCTGCCCCGATTTGCATTCGCTCTAACTGCTGGATTAACGGTTCAGTTCCCCCGTATTTAACTGCTAAATAATCATGCCAGCCAGGCTTATTCCGAAACTTCCGTTTTTAAGATTAATTTTTTAAAGACATAGTGATAAACCGGGTTACTGTTGGCAGGCGTCGTAGGGAAGGCATTCACCAATATCCACCCGTCCTTTCCCATATAATTCAGGGCATCAATTACTGTATTGAATTTTTTTAATTTCCCGTTATCTGTTTTTAGCCGGTTGTCCCGCCAAATGCTTCTTTCTTCACCGTAATCAATGTCAATGGTAACTTTGGTACTGAGTAACCTGGGCGTGGCTACGACTTCACAATATTGTTCCACTTTATCAGCATCGGTCTGTCCGAAAGAGCAGGTGGATGCAAAGGCCAGGATAGCTGTAAGGATTATAGTTTTCATGTAATTTTTAATTTAGGTTATTTATAAAAATGATTTATCTAGTTGTCCTGTGAATAGCTGCCGAATGTAAGAAAAAATCCGGCACTGATGTCAGGCTTATCCTTGCTCCCTGCCTTACTTAACCTAAATTTGCATTTCTCAAAGTGTTAAATTAATATGACAGAAGAAAGATCGTTAAATTTCCTGGAAGAAATTGTTGAAGAGGATTTGAAAAGCGGGAGATACAGGCAGATCATTACCCGTTTTCCACCCGAGCCAAATGGTTATTTGCATATTGGTCATGCTACCAGCATTTGCCTCAACTTCGGACTTACCCAAAAATACGGTGGCTATACCAACCTGCGCTTTGATGATACCAATCCGGAAACAGAAGAGACTGAATTTGTAGAAAGCATTAAAGATGACGTGCGCTGGCTGGGCTATGAATGGAAACATGAATTGTATGCTTCGGATTATTTTGAACAGCTGTATGAATTTGCCCTTGTCTTAATAAAGAAAGGTCTTGCTTATGTAGACGATAGCAGTGCGGAAGAGATCGCCGCACAAAAAGGCACACCTACCCAACCGGGTCACCGCAATAAATATGCAGATCGCAGTATTGAAGAAAATCTCCGGTTGCTGGAAGACATGAAGGCCGGAAAATTTAAAGACGGGGAAAAAGTATTGCGGGCAAAAATTGATATGGCCAGTCCGAATATGATCATGCGGGACCCCTTGCTGTACCGAATCAAACATGCCCATCACCACCGTACGGGCGATAAATGGTGCATTTACCCGATGTATGATTTTGCCCATGGGCAAAGTGACAGCATTGAGCAGGTGACACATTCTATCTGCACACTGGAGTTCGTACCGCACCGGGAGTTATATGACTGGTGTATTGAAAAATTGGAAATTTTCCCTTCCCGGCAATATGAATTTGCCCGCCGTAATATGACATATACGGTCATGAGCAAAAGGAAATTATTACAATTGGTCACCGACAAACATGTAACTGGTTGGGATGATCCACGGATGCCCACGATCAGCGGTATGCGACGCCGGGGCTATACCGCAGCCAGCCTCCGTGAATTTTGCGATAGGGTTGGTGTGGCGAAAAGAGAAAATATTGTTGATGTGGGCTTGCTGGAATTTTTTGTGAGGGAAGACCTTAATAAAATCGCTTTACGCAGGATGGTCGTTTTTGATCCGTTGAAAGTGATTCTCACCAATTATCATCATGAAAACGAAGTGTTGCAAAGTGAAAACAACCCCGAGGATTCCGGTAGCGGTACCCGGGAAATACCTTTCAGCAAGGAATTATATATTGAAAGGGATGATTTTATGGAGAAGCCCTCCAAAAAATATTTTCGGCTTGCACCGGGACAAATGGTCCGGTTAAAAAGCGCTTATATCATTCAATGCGATGAAGTGATAAAGGACCAGGAAGGCAAAGTGACAGAAGTTCATTGTACGTATATTCCGGAAAGTAAAAGCGGGAGTGATACCTCTGGCATTCATGTGAAAGGTACATTACACTGGGTAAGCATCCCGCATGCCATCACTGCCGAATTAAGATTGTATGAACGATTATTCAACGTGGAAGATCCTTCGGCTGAGGAAGGAGATTTCAAAGAATATATTAACCCTGCGTCCCTGCAGGTTGTCCAGGCTGCCTTTGCGGAACCTTCCTTAAAAAATGCAAGCTTTGCCGACCGTTACCAGTTTATCCGCAAAGGATATTTTACATTGGATAAAGACAGTAGTACCAGCGGGATGGTATTCAACAGAACAGTTGGGTTGAAAGATGGCTGGAAGAAATAATTTCAAAAGTAAATTATAACAAAGCCTGGTTTTTAAATTTATTCAATACAATCTAAACAGGCTCTCTCTTTGGTATCCAGGACGGGATATAAATTTTGGCCATTATATTTTTTAGTAATAAATTTAGTCACTGATTGCTTAACATTTCTGTGTGTCAGGCACTTATCAGTATACTTTTTTATCTAAAGCCAAAACAAAGTTTTATGAGAAAATTTTACTTCTTTTTATTCACTGCCATTTTACTGTTCTCACAAAAAGTAACTTATGGACAAGTAAGTACTTATACCTTCTCACAAGCCCCGGGTACCTATACTGAAATAGCCGGTGGAACAGTTTTAGGAAATACAGCTTCTGATGACGAACGTTTTGTTGACCCGGCTGTACCGCTGGGTGGAACTGTTCTTACAGGCCCTGGATTTCCTATTGGATTTGACTTTTATTATAATGGAATTGTTTTTGACAGGCTTGCTGTCAATAACAATGGATGGATCAGTTTGGGCCAGTCGTCTTTGTCTCCCAGTGTTGATAATAATTCCACCAGTGCCTACACACCCTTATCTTCCACTTCAGTTCATACTCCCACTCTTTTAAGAAACAGGATTGCCGGGATGGGAAGGGACCTCCAGGCACAGGCAGGGTCTGAACTCAGGGTGCAAACTACCGGAGCCGCTCCTAACCGCCAATGCATTATACAATATAAGAACTACAAACGTTTTGGCGCAGCAGGAACAGGAGATGGATTTAATTTTCAAATTATCTTGAACGAGGCTACAGGTTCGGTGCAGGTAAAATATGGTAGCATGGTTTTTAATACCACCACAACCACCTCAACAATTGATCATGTAGGTTTAGGCGGAACACTTTCAACTGATTTTAATAACCGGCAAACTGTTTTGCCTCATGACTGGAATGCTACAATTGCCGGAACTACCAATGCGCAAGGATGTCAAAATGCGACCAGCACAGTAGCAGTGTTACCGCCTGCATCCGGCCTCACTTTTACCTGGCTACCTGCTACCCCTCCGCCGGCATGTACTGCACCACCTGTTGGAGGTACTACGGTTGCCACACCTGCTTCTGCTTGTTCGGGTGTGAATTTTGGTCTTAGTGTTTCGGGTGGTGCTACCGGTATTGGACTTCTTTATCAATGGGAGTCTTCACCAAATGGGTTAGCCCCCTGGACTCCAATCGGAGGCGCAACAACTGCCGGTTTAACTACCAGCCAGACTGTAACCACATGGTATCGTCGTAAGACAACCTGTAGTGGTATAGATGGTTTTTCAAATGGGTTACAGGTAACAATGAATGCCCCGGGTAACTGTTATTGCAGCGCCAGTGCAACAAGTACTTCTTTTGAAAAAATATCCAATGTAACTTTTAATACTATAAATAACGCATCATCTTCAACTGCAGGCTATGAAGACTTTACCGCGCTTACTACCACTGTGACTGCCGGTCTTTCCTATCCAGCCACGGTAACGATTCTCGGTGGTTTTTCCTCTGACCAGGTAGTGATATTTATCGATTTTAACCAGGATGGTGATTTTACAGATCCCGGAGAGACAGTTTATACTTCAGGACAGGGTGTTGGTCCTTTTACAGGCAATATCCTTATTCCTTTAACAGCATCTAATGGTAATACCAGGATGAGGGTTCGCATGCATGATGCCGGAGCTTTGGTTCCGAATCCTACTTCCTGCGGTGTGTCTTCATTTGGACAAGTGGAAGATTATACCATTAACATTTTTGTTCCTCCCTGTGTTATTACCTGTCCAGCGAATATTACCGTTAATGTAGATCCCAACCAGTGCGGTGCTGTTGTAAACTATCCGGCACCTACCTCCAGTGGTGCTTGCGGTGTGCTTACTTCTACACCTGCATCAGGAAGTTTCTTTCCTAAAGGAACGACAACAGTGACAACTACATCTTCTTTAGGAGGAGGTATTTGTGTATTTACTGTAACGGTAGTTGATAATCAATTGCCGACAATTACCTGTCCGGCCAATATTACAAGAAATAATGACCCGGGCGTTTGCGGTGCAGTGGTAACATTTCCTGCTCCTGTAGCAGCTGATAATTGCCCGGGAGTGGTAGTAACAAGTGTACCTGCTTCAGGCAGTGTGTTTCCTAAAGGAACAACGACAGTTACTTCCACGGCAACAGATGCAGCAGGTAATACACGCAATTGCACGTTCACTGTAACAGTGAACGATACGCAAGCTCCCGTGATAACCTGCCCAGCCAATATTGTAAAAGGTACAGATCCCAACCAATGCGGAGCGGTGGTTACCTTTTTACCAACAGTAACAGATAATTGTCCGTTTGGAACGCAAACTCCACTTGCAATTACGCAGTCTACCTCCACTACTATTACCCCGGCTAACTCGGCAATATGTGGTGTGTTCCCGATTCATAATGATAACAGTATATGGAGAGCATATGATCTTGCCCCGATGGCACTTCCTGGTCCATTTACTATTAATAACGTTACATTCGGGATACAATCAGCAGATGCAGGTGGCGCAGCCACATCACAGCCCGTAACGGTACGTTTATACACCAGTGCAGGCGCATTCCCCGGCGGAACCCGCACCCTCATAGCCTCTCAGACCTATACAATACCTGACCAGGCGCTAACACTATTCACCGCCACGTTGACATCACCGCCTACCGTGCCGGCTAATGCTATATTGGTGATAGAATTGTTCACCCCGGATGGAACAGCGGCGGGTAATTCATTTATTGTGGGAAGTAATACGGCTGCTCAAACGGGTACAAGTTATATATCAGCACCGGCTTGTGCGATAACCACACCCACAGATGTAGCAGCAGTTGGTTTCCCGCTTATGCATGTGGTGCTGAATGCGGCGGGAACGGTTCCCGTACCAGGTAGTGGAATAGTTTCTGTGCCCGCGAGCGGTAGCTTCTTCCCTAAAGGAACAACCACGGTAACTTCAACAGCTACAGACAATGCAGGGAATACAGCTGTGTGCACATTTACCGTAACCGTAAATGATACGCAGGCGCCTGCGTTTACCTGTCCTGCAAATATCACTGCTACAACACCAGTCGGCGTTTGTACAGCAGTAGTTAACTATACAGCTCCTGCCACAGACAATTGCCCGGGAGTAACTGTTGTAAGGACGGTAGGTCCTGCCAGCGGTTCCGCCTTCCCGATCGGGGTGACCACGATTACGCATGTGGCAACAGATGCAGCAGGCAATACTTCCTCCTGCACCTTTACGGTAACCGTAGCAGATGGCCAGTTACCGGTGATAGGCACACAGCCTGCTAACAGGACTGTTTGTTCAGGTACTGTTCCTACATTTAGTGTAGTCGCAACCAATACTACAAGCTATCAATGGCAGATCTGGAATGGAACTGCATGGACAAATATAACAGGAGCTACCAGTGCAACATTGACCTTACCGGCAGCTACCACAGCGATGAACGATAACAGTTACCGGGTGATCGTAACCGGGTTATGTTCATCGGTTACTTCAGGATTTGCGACCTTATTTGTGAATCCATTGCCTACTGTTTCGCTGGCAGCAGCCGGTTCGCCGGTATTATTGCCGACTCAAACAACAGGCCTGATAGCAACGGTGAACCCGACAGGTGGCACTTTTGCCTGGTTTAAGAACGGGGCAGCGTATACCGGTCCGACCACCAACCTTGGTGTCGGGGATGTGGGCACTTATCGGTTTATATATACCGATCTGAATGGATGTGTGAGTACATCCAATGATGTGGTTGTGAGCGCCCAGGCATCGGGTAACTTCTATATCACACCGAACCCGAATGTGGGAGCCTTCTCGATCCGGTTCTTCAACAGTCCCAACGAGTCGGTCACGGTGAGTGTATACAATTCAGTTGGCGAAAAAGTGCTGAGTAAGAGTGTAACGACCACGGCACTTGCTTACACCAAAATAGATGTGGACCTTGGTTCAAAGATCAGCGGAGGCATTTATTTAGTGGAAGTGCATGGAAGTGATGGTAAGTTAAGAGGAGCTAAACGAATCATAGTAGGCCACCGCTGATAGAAAAGATAAAAGCTAATTAAGAACAACAGTCACCCTGCTTCAAGCAGGGTGACTGTTGTATTTTGTACTGATGGTGCTAATACCCTGGTTAAACCGGTAGCTGATTTTTGGTTCATCCCCGGTTCGCGGTCCCCTGGCATGTGCATGGGTTCGCCCTGGCATAACCGTGGGTTCGCTTAACCACGGACTTTGACGGACTTACACGGAGGATACAATGTCTCGAAATGAAAAAGAATTTCGGTAAACAGTCAAAGCAGTCATAGAAGTTAAAATAGTTATTCAGTCAAACTTTATTATTCAGCCCGCGTCCATCGTCAACAATCTATCCCGGGTTTTTTACTTTGTGATGAACAGGCCTGTTAAACTGGTTCATTTACCGGGAGATAAATCAATGGAAAAATTCCTTCAATTCAAGCTCGCAGGGCCAAAAATCAGCCGGGGGCCGCTTAACGAATTAATTTTTTTATGTTTCTAATGATCGTTATTTTTAGTAACCCAAAACCCCCTGTTTATGAAATTGAAAATCTACCTCTTTTCAGTTGTTTTCATTATTTTTTCGGCTCTAAAGATTTCCGGCCAGGAGATCAAACTCAGCGCCGTGAAACAGATCCAGTCTTTATTGGATGAAAAGGCATCGAGGACGCCTGCTCAAAAGAAAATGGATTCCCAGTTATGGTATGCTATTAAAATGAGCCGTGGCCTGGCTATCACCAATGAGGTGCCAACTTTACAGATAGATGTAAATAAAGATGCCAATGGACGGGTGCCTGTTGAAATCACTGCCCAGATAACTGATGCTTTAGTCAGCGCTATTTCTAATGTTGGTGGACAAATTACCCTAAAATCTTTCACTTATAACAGGATTGAGGCGCTAATTCCTCTTCAAAACCTTGAACAAATATCATCGTTACAGGAAGTTAAGTTTATTAGTCCTCAATATAAACCCCTGCATGAGGGATCCCCAATTGGTGTAGCAACAAAGAACAAGATTATCGGGGAAACGCCATTTAAAAGAACTACAAACCCGGAAATAAAGCAATTTCGTCCAGGCTTTGAGCAAAGAGCTGAAAAAATCCGTCAGCAAATTGTTGAGTATTTTGCTTCCAGGAATCCTGAAGATCTCCCTGTAGGTTCCGTTACTTCCCAGGGCGATGTAACGCATAAGGCAGCTACAGCAAGAACTACGTTTTCCGTAAATGGTTCGGGTGTAAAAATTGGTATTATTTCAGATAGTTACAATTCATCAGGTGCTGCAGCGGCAAATGTTACGGCCGGGGATCTGCCCGGAGTCGGTAATCCAAATGGATTTACAACACCAGTTACTGTAATATTAGATGCAAGTGGTACTGATGAAGGCCGTGCGATGCTCCAGATTGTTCATGACCTGGCTCCAGGGGCACAACTGTTCTTTGGAACTGCGAATGGCGGTCCTGCAGGCTTCGCGCAAAGGATTCTTGATCTCCGGACGGCAGGTTGCGATATTATCTGCGATGATATTTATTATGCGAATGAACCGCCCTTCCAGGACGGTATCATTGCACAAGCCGTTAATACAGTTACAGCAGCAGGAGCCAATTATTTTGGAAGTTGTGGTAATGCTGGGAATAAGAATGATGGTACTTCCGGTGTATGGGAGGGCGATTTTGTGGATGCGGGAACCAACGTTGTAGGTACAGTGCCGCCTTTTGCCGGGGGAACAGTACACGACTTTGGCGGAGGTGTGACGAATAACCAAATGACCTCGACCGGTACAGCTTTAGGTCTTTTTTGGTCAGACCCTTTAGGTGGATCGGCTAATGATTATGATATTTTTGCCCTCAATTCGACTCTTACAACTGTAGTAGGATCCAGCACCACCGTTCAAAATGGTACACAGGATCCGATTGAACTTTTCGGCACAATACCTGCTGCCAGTAGCCGGTTAGTTATATTCAAAGCAACAGGTGCAGCTGTTCGGGCCTTACATCTAAATACGTTCCGCGGCCGGCTTGGAATAAGTACAAATGGACAAACACATTCACATAGTTCAGCCGCGGCCGCCTTTGCAGTTGCCGCCACGCCCGCTAACTCACCTTTTGGTGGCCCCCCGAATCCAACTGGGCCATTTCCCGGTCCGTTTGTAAATACAAACACAACTGAATTATTTAGTTCAGATGGTCCGAGACGCCATTTTTATACGGCGGCTGGTGCTGCTATCACTCCCGGGAATTTATTATTTGGTACGAATGGCGGTACTGTCCGGCAAAAGCCTGATATTACTGCTGCTGATGGAGTTTCGACCACCGTACCAGGATTAACTACATTTTACGGAACTTCGGCCGCTGCACCGCATGCTGCCGCTATTGCAGGACTTTTAAAATCTTTCAGACCTGGTTTGACACCGGCGCAAATACGAACGGCTCTCACAACTACAGCAATTGATATCGAAAACCCCGGAGTTGACCGTGATGCAGGCTTTGGAATTGTTATGGCTTTGGAGGCTTTACAATCTGTCGCCGGTCCCACTGTTACAATCGACCAGGCGGCTGCTCAACCAGATCCAACATCGGCATCACCCATAAATTTCACAGTGGTATTCAGTGCGCCGGTAACTGGTTTTGCGACCGGGGATGTTGCTTTGAGCGGGACAGCCGGAGCTACAACCGGAACGGTAACCGGATCCGGGACTACTTATAATGTGGCGGTATCCGGTATGACTTCAAATGGAACAGTAATTGCAACTGTTCCGGCTGGTGTTGCAATAGATGGCGGGTCATTTGGAAATAATGCTTCAACCAGTACTGATAACACAGTCACTTTTAATCTACCTGCCGGTCCTACGGTAACGATCAACCAGGCAGCCGCCCAGGCAGATCCAACAGCTACGTCGCCAATTAATTTTACCGTTGTATTCAGTGAAGTTGTTACAGGATTTGCAACCGGCGATGTGGTATTGAGTGGGACAGCTGGTGCAACGACTGCCACCGTAACTGGCAGTGGAACTACTTATAATGTTGCCGTTTCTGGCATGGCAAATAATGGAACTGTAATAGCCACAGTTCCGGCTAATGTAGCTATTAATGGTAGTAGCTTAGGTAATCTTGCTTCTACCAGTACCGATAATACCGTCACATTTAATGGATTTCCTTCTACCGTTACGATCAACCAGGCGGCAGCCCAGTCAGATCCCACTCCTGTATCACCCATTAATTTTACTGTTGTATTCAATGAAGCAGTAACTGGTTTTACGACAGGAGATGTTACAATAAGCGGAACGGCAGGTGCCACTACGGGAACTGTTACAGGTTCGGGTACTACTTATAATGTTGCTGTATCTGGAATGACAGGAGGTGGAACGGTGATTGCCAATATTGGTGCAGGCGTGGCCGTAAATGGGGGAGGCGTGGGAAATCTGGCCTCTACCAGCACTGATAATACAGTTACGTACTTAAATACTCCACCAACAGTAACCATTAACCAGGCAGCGTCACAGGTAGATCCTACATCTGCAACACCTATTAATTTTACCGTAGTGTTTAATGAGCCGGTAACTGGCTTTGCAACAGGTGATGTTGTGATCAGCGGCACGGCATTGCCAACAACAGCGGTAGTCACCGGGTCAGGAGCTGTCTATAATGTTGCAGTATCAGGTATGTCAACCGGTGGAACAGTAATTGCAACCATTCCTGCCAATGTGGCTAATGATATTGACGGTAATCCTAACGCAGCATCTACCAGCACTGACAACACCGTTACGTTTATTAATTGTGTTCTTACGTGCCCTGCAAATATTACAGTTAATAATACCCCGGGTCAGTGCGGAGCGATAGTGAACTTTGCGCCTACTACTGTAGGAGGTTGTGGTACGATTACTTCTGTGCCGGCTTCAGGCTCTTTGTTCCCCAAAGGAACAACAACAGTAACGGTAACAACTGCTTCGGGGGCAACCTGTACATTTACGGTTACAGTAAATGATACAGAGAACCCGGCATTTACTTCCCCGGGACTGTTCCCTGAAAGACTATATTATAAATTTGATGGAACCGGGACAACAGTTCCAAACTTAGCCACCGCACCTCCGGCTGGTACTGCCACCGCTACGCTTGTAGGCCTTACCCAGGGATCGACGGGTAAATGTGGTACTGCACTTGTTGGTTCAGGTGTTGCCAGTCAAAACCTGAATACCAACTGGGCTACCGATATGACCGGAAGCTGGACCATCAGTTTCTGGTTGGGTGCTAACCAGGTTGATAACAATCCTTCTTATTTATTCGGCGATGTGGGTGCAGGTACATTCCGTTGCTTCTATGGTGGCGCAGCACTTGCTAATAATGTGCTGTTAAGAGGAGGTTCTGGTGATGTATTAATTACGGGAGTGAATCCTGCTGCTACCCTGATCACTATTGTATATAACGGAACGAATACGGTGGTATACAAGAATGGTGGTTCCCCGCAAACTTATGCGGTAACATTTGCCAATGTGGGTCCGGGTCCATTCCTGGTAGGTGGTTATTCAAACCTCGCTTCGATCAATGGAAGTTTGGATGAATTCAGCTTATACACCCGTGCATTGACACCGGCAGAAGTATTGAGCATCTTTAATAACTGCCCTACAAATGTCAACAACTGCCCGGCTAATATAACTGTCAGCAATACACCGGGTGTATGCGGTGCCGTTGTAAATTATACAACTCCGGTGGGAGTGGATAATTGCCCGGGGGTAACAACTACGCGAATTGCAGGCCTGGCAAGTGGCAGCACATTCCCAATAGGCACCACTACAAATACATATCGTGCAACCGATGCATCAGGTAATATAGCAACCTGTACATTCACGGTGACGGTAAATGATACCCAGGCACCAACGTTTACCTGTCCTGCTAATATTACAACTGCAACAGCGGTTGGTTCCTGTACAGCAGTGGTTAACTATACTGCTCCTGCCACAGACAATTGCCCGGGAGTAACTGTAGTGAGGACAGTAGGTCCTGCCAGCGGTTCCGCCTTCCCGATCGGGGTGACCACGATTACGCATGTGGCAACAGATGCAGCAGGCAATACTTCCTCCTGCACCTTTACGGTAACCGTAGCAGATGGCCAGTTACCGGTGATAGGCACACAGCCTGCTAACAGGACTGTTTGTTCAGGTACTGTTCCTACATTTAGTGTAGTCGCAACCAATACTACAAGCTATCAATGGCAGATCTGGAATGGAACTGCATGGACAAATATAACAGGAGCTACCAGTGCAACATTGACCTTACCGGCAGCTACCACAGCGATGAACGATAACAGTTACCGGGTGATCGTAACCGGGTTATGTTCATCGGTTACTTCAGGATTTGCGACCTTATTTGTGAATCCATTGCCTACTGTTTCGCTGGCAGCAGCCGGTTCGCCGGTATTATTGCCGACTCAAACAACAGGCCTGATAGCAACGGTGAACCCGACAGGTGGCACTTTTGCCTGGTTTAAGAACGGGGCAGCGTATACCGGTCCGACCACCAACCTTGGTGTCGGGGATGTGGGCACTTATCGGTTTATATATACCGATCTGAATGGATGTGTGAGTACATCCAATGATGTGGTTGTGAGCGCCCAGGCATCGGGTAACTTCTATATCACACCGAACCCGAATGTGGGAGCCTTCTCGATCCGGTTCTTCAACAGTCCCAACGAGTCGGTCACGGTGAGTGTATACAATTCAGTTGGCGAAAAAGTGCTGAGTAAGAGTGTAACGACCACGGCACTTGCTTACACCAAAATAGATGTGGACCTTGGTTCAAAGATCAGCGGAGGCATTTATTTAGTGGAAGTGCATGGAAGTGATGGTAAGTTAAGAGGAGCCAAACGAATTATAGTAGGCCACCGCTGATAGTTTAAAATAAACACAATTAATAAGAGCCATCTGTCAACCAGCAGAAGGCTCTTATTTTTTTAAAGACAAGTTTCCCAATACACAACAAATACGTTCACGCAGGAGATAAGGGAGCTCAGTAGTTAAAGATCCCTCAGCGTTCTCTGCGCCCTCTGTGTGGGTCTCTTTCCTTTTTTTTGATTGCACGTAACAAATTTATACACGCGGAGGACACGGAGGGCGCGGAGAATAACACTTATACCTGGTTCTTTTCGTATTTATAAAATCCCTCAGCGTTCTCCGTGACCTCTGCGTGGGTCTCTTTCCTTTTAATTGATTGCACGTAACAAATTTATACACGCGGAGGACACGGAGGGCGCGGAGAAAACATTTATTCCTGGTAATTTTCGTATTTAAAAGATCACTCTGCGTTCTACGTGACCTCTGCGTGGGTCTCTTTCCTATTTATTGATTGCACGCAACAAATTTATACACGCAGAGGACACAGAGGGCGCGGAGAAAACATTTATTCATGGTAATTTTCGTATTTAAAAGATCACTCTGCGTTCTCCGCGACCCCTACGTGAGTCTCTTTCCTATTTATTGATTGCTCGTAACAAATTTATACACGCAGAGGACACAGAGGGCGCGGAGAAAACACGTATACCTGGTTCTTTTCGTATTTATAAAATACCTCAGCGTTCTCCGCGACCTCTGCGTGAGTCTCTTTCCTTTTAATTGATTTCACGTAACAAATTTATACACGCAGAGGACACAGAGGGCGCGGAGAAAACATTTATTCCTGGTAATTTTCGTATTTAAAAGATCACTCTGCGTTCTCCGCGACCTCTGCGTGAGGAATTTCAAACCAGAAAGTTATCGGATGATGCACACCCGATTTTCGGGCACTGTTTGTTTCCTGTTAATATAATAGTAGATTTACCAATTCAATTTTTAATCCTGCTTACTATTTCACCTGGAGCAGTATTGTACTTGTATCCAGGCCAAGTTGGGCATCCGGAATTATTTATCCAGGAAGGACTTTACCGATAAGAAATACATGCTTACATTTAGCTATACGAAAAATAGAATTCAATCAGGAAAAACATATTAAAGGATTAATTTTTTATATTTCTTAATCATCATTACTTTTAATGATGTAAATCAAAAAAACTGCTATTATGAAATTGAAAATTTACCTCTTTTCAGTTGTTCTTTTTATTTTTTCAGCTCTAAAGGTTTCTGCCCAGGAAATAAAACCGAGTGCCCTGAAGCAGATCCAGTCTTTGCTGGATGAGAAAGAATCAAGGACACCTGCACAAAAGAAAATGGCCTCCCAGTTATGGTATGCTGTTAAAATGAGCCGTGGTCAGGCTATTACCAGTGAGGTGGCAACACTACAGGTTGATGTGAATAAAGATGCGGGTGGACGGGTGCCTGTAAATATACAAGCACAAATAACCGATGCTCTAATCCAGGCGATCATAAATGCGGGAGGAGAGATCATTTTTAAATCTGCCACATTTAGCAGGGTCAATGCCCTTATCCCTCTCCGGTCTTTGGAGCAAATAGCATCTTTACAGGAAGTGAAATCTATTAATCCTGCCTTTCCCGCTCAGCATGCGAGTAGTTCTTTAATCAGCGACATTAAGAATATAAATACCGGAGTTTCCAAACGTATTGTTGGCGAAACGCCGTACCGCCGGACTGAAATTCCGGAAATACAAAAATTTAACCCAGGCTTTGAACAAAGAGCCGAGCGGATACGCCAGCAGGTCAAAAAAGCATTGGCTGCTGAAGGCTTTAAGCCTGATGATCTTCCCATAGGAGCGGCGACCTCCCAGGGTGATGTAAAACATAATGCTGCGCTGGCAAGGACTACTTTTTCCGTAAATGGAACCGGTGTTAAAATTGGTGTGCTATCGGATAGTTATAATGCACAGGGTGCTGCCGCGGCCAATGTCACAGCGGGTGACCTTCCGGGAATTGGTAACCCAAATGGCTTTACAACACCTGTAACCGTGTTATCTGATGTGACCGGCCGGCCGGATGAAGGCAGGGCCATGCTGCAAATCATACATGACCTGGCACCCGGGGCCCAGCTTTTCTTTGCTTCAGCTTTTATCAGTGACGCCTCCTTTGCCCAGGGTATTCTCGATCTCCGGGCAGCAGGTTGCGATATTATCTGTGATGATGTTTTTTACCTGGATGAACCTGTTTTCCAGGATGGGTTCATTGCCCAGGCTGTAAATACAGTTACAGCATCAGGTGCACTTTATTTTTCTTCAGCAGGTAACCAGGGTAATAAGAATGATGGAACATCCAGTGTTTGGGAAGGTGATTTTGTAGACGGTGGCCCGCTTGCTCTTTTGCCTGGTGGAACGCTAAATAATTTTAGCGGGGGAACGACTAATAACCAGATAACTTTCAATGGCGGAAATAATATCATTTTATTCTGGTCAGATCCGCTTGCAGGATCCACCAATGACTATGACCTATTTTGCCTCAACTCAACGTTAACAACAGTAGTTACTTCTTCCACCACTGTTCAAAGTGGTACCCAGGATCCGCTTGAGTTTATCAATCCACAGGCTTCCGGGAACCGTTTAGTTGTATTTAAGAAAACGGGTGCAGCTATCCGTGCATTGCATCTGAATACAATTGGTGGTGGAATGGCCTTTAATACGCAGGGACAGACTGGTAAACATGCCTCTGCTGCTGCTGCTTTTTGTGTTGCAGCTACGCAAGCTTCAGGCGGTGGTCCTTTTACAGGGGCAAACGTGGTAGAAAACTTCAGTTCAGATGGCCCACGAAGGAAATTTTATAATCCCAACGGAACGCCTATTACCCCTGGTAACTTCCTTTTTGGGACGAACGGTGGCGTTTTACTTCAAAAACCAGATGTAACTGCTGCAGATGGTGTTTCTACGACTCTACCGGGGGCATCAGGACTCAATCCATTTTTTGGTACATCAGCGGCTGCTCCGCATGCTGCGGCTATCGCAGCTTTATTAAGACAAAGATCACCGTTATTAACTCCTTCGCAAATGCGTACGGCCCTTACATCAACTGCAATAGATATTGAAACTCCCGGTGTAGACCGTGACGCAGGCTTTGGTATTGTAATGGCTTTGGAAGCGTTAACATCTGTATCAGCCACACCCGGACTTCAATCCACCGGTGCTACACTGGTAACCGAAAGTTGTGTGCCGGGGAACAGTGTAATAGATCCGAATGAAACAGTGACTGTTAGCTTCTGTGTTCAGAATATTGGCGGAGCAAATACTACAAATCTCGTGGGTACTTTATTAGCAACAGGAGGAGTAACCAGTCCCGGGGCTCCACAAAATTATGGGGTATTAACTTTTGGAGGTGCCCCTGTATGTCGCAATTTTACTTTCAGTAATAACGGTGTCTGCGGAGGCACCATCACGGCTTCTATTCAATTTCAGGACGGAGCAACTAACCTGGGCACATTCACATTTACTTTCCAACTGGGCGTACCCGTTACATCATTTACTCAAAACTTTGATGCAGTAGTCGCACCGGCATTGCCGGCAGGCTGGACAACGAGCTTTACAGGTGCAGGTACAGCATGGATCACACAAACTACTAATCCTTTCAGTGCCCCTAATGCAGCTTTTGGTCCAGAGGCCGCCAGTACCGGGGTAACAAATTTCATTTCTCCAACCATTCCCATTAATACAGCTACCTCCCGTCTTAGTTTCAGGAATCTGTATAATCTGGAGGCAGGCTTTGATGGGGAACTGCTTGAAATTAAGATCGGGGCAGGTGCATTCCAGGATATTATTACTGCAGGCGGTAGTTTTGTAAGCGGGGGATATAATGGTGTACTTGATCCATCAACAGCATTCCCTAACCGTAATGCATGGACCGGTATATCCGGCGGAACACCTGCAACACCGGCTTATATCAACTCGGTAGTAAACTTGCCGGCTGCTGCTGCAGGACAAAATATCCAGTTACGGTGGGTAGTTACTTCAGACGCGTTTTCGGTGGCAACCGGTGCACCTGGAGTTAGAATTGATAATATCAGTATAACGGATGGGGCAACCTGCTGTATAACTGCCCCGGGTCCTACAGTGACGATTAACCAGGCAGCCGCCCAGGCAGATCCGACAACTACTTCACCTATCAATTTTACGGTTGTATTCAGCGAAGCAGTAACAGGCTTTGCGACTGGCGATGTTGCATTGAGCGGAACAGCTGGTGCAACAACCGGAACAATAACAGGCAGCGGAACAACTTATAATGTTGCTGTAACAGGAATGACAGCCAATGGAACGGTAATTGCAACCGTTCCTGCAGGGGTTGCAGTAAACGGAGGTAGTTTCGGAAATGCTGCGTCCACCAGTACCGATAATACCGTTACATTTAATGGCATACCGCCGACGGTGACCATCAACCAGGCAGCGGCCCAGGCTGATCCAACAGCGACTTCCCCGATAAATTTCACCGTTGTCTTTAATGAGGCAGTATCTGGTTTTACCACGGGTGACGTTACCTTAAGCGGAACAGCAGGAGCAACAACGGCAACTGTGACAGGAAGCGGAACTACTTATAATGTTGCAGTGTCAGGAATGACAGCCGGTGGAACAGTGATTGCAAATATTGGAGCAGGTGTAGCGGTAAATGCAGGAGGTGTAGGAAATCTTGCTTCAACCAGTACCGATAACACAGTTACCTATTTAAATACTCCACCAACAGTAACCATTAACCAGGCAGCAGCACAGGCAGACCCTGCTGTTTCTTCGCCAATTAATTTTACCGTGGTGTTCAACGAACCTGTAACAGGCTTTGCAACCGGTGATGTTACGTTAAGCGGAACAGCGGGTGCAACAACAGGAACTGTTACCGGATCGGGAACCACTTATAATGTGGCTGTATCCGGTATGACAGGTGCAGGAACCGTTATAGCTACCATTGCAGCAGGTGTGGCTATCGATATTGACGGAAATGGCAACCTGGCATCAACCAGCACAGACAACACAGTTACCTTTATCAATTGTGTTCTTACCTGTCCGGGGAATATTACAGTTAATAATACTCCGGGTCAATGCGGAGCCATTGTAAATTTTGCACCTACTTCCACAGCAGGTTGCGGCACTGTCACGGCAACGCCGGCATCGGGATCTTTCTTCCCGAAAGGAACCACAACGGTAACGGTTACCACAAGTGCCGGAGCTACATGCACCTTTACCGTAACAGTGAATGACACGCAGGCGCCGGTGATAACCTGTCCGGCCAATATTGTAAAAAGCACCGATCCCAACCAGTGCGGAGCCGTGGTGACCTTCCCCTTCCCGACGGTAACGGATAACTGTCCGTTTGGAACGATAGCCCCGACTCCATTTTCAATTACCCAATCAACGTCTACGGCTATCACAGCAGCCAACTCGGCGATATGCGGTGTGTTCCCGGTTCACAATGATAACAGTATCTGGAGAGCCTATGACCTTGGTCCCTTAGCGCTTCCCGGGCCTTTTACTGTCAATACCGTTACATTCGGGATACAATCAGCGGATGCCGGTGGTGCAGCCACATCGCAACCCGTACAGGTACGCTTATACACCAGTGCAGGTGCATTCCCTGCAGGTGCCCGCACCCTGGTAGCATCACAAACCTATACGATACCCGACCAGGCAGGGACCTTATTCACTGCCACCCTGACTACACCGCCTACGGTTCCGGCCAATGCGATATTGGTATTGGAATTGTTTACCCCGGATGGTACAGCAGCGGGTAATTCATTTATTGTGGGAAGTAATACGGCTCCTCAAACCGGTCCGAGTTATATATCAGCACCGGCCTGTGCAATAACAACACCTACAGATGTAGCTTCAATTGGTTTCCCCAATATGCATGTGGTGCTGAATGCAGCAGGAACAGTGCCGCAAACGGTTCCGGGCAGTGGAATAGTTTCTGTACCGGCGAGCGGTAGCTTCTTCCCCAAAGGAACAACCACAGTCACTTCAACAGCCACAGACAACGCAGGTAATACAGCTGTGTGCACATTTACTGTAACAGTAAATGATACGCAGGCACCTGCGATCACCTGCCCGGCCAATATTTCAACAACAACGGCAGTGGGTTCGTGTACAGCGACAGTTAATTATGCGGCAGTAACGGCAACCGATAATTGCCCGGGAACAACAGTGGCCCGGACAGTGGGTCTTGCCAGTGGCTCCGCCTTCCCGATCGGGGTGACCACGGTTACACATGTGGCAACGGATGCAGCAGGCAATACTTCCACCTGCAGCTTTACAGTAACCGTAGCAGATGCACAGTTACCGGTGATAGGCACACAGCCGGCAAACAGGACTGTTTGTGCAGGTATTGTTCCCACATTTAGCGTTGTTGCAACGAATGCAACAAGCTACCAGTGGCAGATCTGGAATGGAACTGCATGGACAAATATAACAGGAGCTACCAGTGCAACATTGACCTTACCGGCAGCTACCACAGCGATGAACGATAACAGTTACCGGGTGATCGTAACCGGGTTATGTTCATCGGTTACTTCAGGATTTGCGACCTTATTTGTGAATCCATTGCCTACTGTTTCGCTGGCAGCAGCCGGTTCGCCGGTATTATTGCCGACTCAAACAACAGGCCTGATAGCAACGGTGAACCCGACAGGTGGCACTTTTGCCTGGTTTAAGAACGGGGCAGCGTATACCGGTCCGACCACCAACCTTGGTGTCGGGGATGTGGGCACTTATCGGTTTATATATACCGATCTGAATGGATGTGTGAGTACATCCAATGATGTGGTTGTGAGCGCCCAGGCATCGGGTAACTTCTATATCACACCGAACCCGAATGTGGGAGCCTTCTCGATCCGGTTCTTCAACAGTCCCAACGAGTCGGTCACGGTGAGTGTATACAATTCAGTTGGCGAAAAAGTGCTGAGTAAGAGTGTAACGACCACGGCACTTGCTTACACCAAAATAGATGTGGACCTTGGTTCAAAGATCAGCGGAGGCATTTATTTAGTGGAAGTGCATGGAAGTGATGGTAAGTTAAGAGGAGCCAAACGAATCATAGTCGGACATCGTTGATAGTTAAAAATAAGCACAATTAATACGAGCCATCTGCTAACCAGCAGATGGCTTTTATTTTATAAAGATTGAACCCGGTAGAGGTATGATTATGAAGCATTAAAAACGGGATTCGATATAAAAGGCAATACTGAAAAAGGCCAATTGCCTGCCAGGCAATCAGGAACGCCAGTCCCAGAGAACTAAGGCCCATTCATCGAGCTCATCTTTATGAATGGAGATTGTTTGAAAACCGATGCGCTCATGTGCCCGGAGTGAGCGGTAATTAACAACCGAAATTTCTGTTAATACAAAATCAAATCTTTCGCTGTAAATTTCTTTATGCTTTTGATAAAGCAAATCAACTATTCCCTTACCGCGGTATTCTTTTGATACACATATTTGCCCCATAACATAGAAATCATAACTGTCCAGTGGCCTATCTTTCCAGGATAATTTTTCAAGGTTTAAAAACAGGGGGTCGAGGGGAGGGTAGAGCCTGCGTCCTTCTTTCAGGAATACAAGGGCATAAGCTACCACTTTATCATCATCCTTAACGATTACACTTGGTGCCAACTGATGCATGGCCTGGAGCACCGGCATGGTAAAAGACATGGTAACAAAACCCTGTGAATTCCTTTCTGCCCGGGAAATATGTTGTTTCAGGTTTTGCTGTTGCAGTTGCAGGATTTCGTGCAGTTCAATGGGTGTTGTCACGATCGCGGAGGAGATCATAAAGAAGCCGGAATCTTTTTTTATTTATACTCTCCAAACACTTCGCGCAGCGTATCAGCAATTTCGCCCAGTGTGCAATTATTCTCCACTGCTTCAACCACCGTGGGCATGATGTTTTCACCACTGCTGGCTTTATCATTTAAAGATTGTAGGATGTTATCGCACTTAGCCGGGTTACGGTGCTTGCGGAGTATGTTTAGTTTTTCTGTCTGCACCTGGCGAATCGAATCATCTATTTTAAATCCGGGTATGGATGCATCGCCCTGCGACTGAAATTTATTAACGCCTACAATGATTTTTTCACCGGTTTCAATATTTCGCTGGTATTCGTAGGCGCTCTTTGCTATCTCATTTTGAATGAAGCCCTGTTCAATTGCCGAAACACTTCCTCCCATGGCATCAATCTTTTCAATTAATTTCCAGGCGGCTTCTTCTATCTCGCTGGTCAATGCTTCAATAAAGTACGAGCCGGCCAACGGATCTGCCGTATCCGCTACGCCACTTTCAAAAGCAACGATCTGTTGGGTGCGTAAGGCAATCCTTGCCGCTTCTTCTGTGGGCAGGCTCAATGCTTCGTCATAGCCATTCGTATGCAGTGACTGGGTGCCACCGAGAACAGCAGCAAGCGTTTGAATCGTTACCCTTGAGATATTATTCATTGGCTGCTGGGCGGTCAGCGTACTGCCGCCTGTCTGTGTATGAAAGCGCAGCATCATTGCTTTGGGATCAGTTGCGCCGAGGTCTTTCATCAACTTCGCCCACATCCTTCTTGCGGCCCGAAATTTAGCAGCCTCTTCAAATAGATTATTATGAGCATTAAAAAAGAAGGACAGGCGTTTGCCAAATACATTTATATCCAGGTTTTTTTTGAGCGCCGCCTGGACATAAGCCTTGCCATTACTGAGTGTGAAAGCAATTTCCTGTACAGCTGTGGAACCTGCTTCCCGGATATGATACCCCGAAATGGAGATCGTGTTCCATTTTGGCACTTCCATGCTGCACCACTCAAAGATGTCCGTGATGATCTGCATAGAAGGTTTGGGAGGATAAATATAAGTACCCCTTGCAGCATATTCTTTCAAAATATCATTTTGGATCGTGCCTGTTATTTTTTTAAGATCGGCACCCTGTTGCTTTGCTAACGCCACATAAAAGGCGAGCAATATAAAACCCGTCGCATTAATCGTCATCGAAGTGCTGATATCTTCCAGTTTTATCCCGTCAAAAAGTGTTTTCATATCCTCCAGGCTGTCAATAGCCACACCCGTTTTTCCTACTTCACCATCAGCCAGATCATGATCACTGTCATAACCAATTTGAGTTGGCAGATCAAAAGCCACACTCAGCCCGCTTACTCCCTGCGATAGAAGATAATGGTATCGTTTGTTACTTTCTTCCGCGGTACTAAATCCAGCATACTGGCGCATGGTCCAGCGCTTGCCCCGGTACATATCGGCCTGAATGCCGCGGGTAAAAGGATAAATGCCGGGTTGCTGGTCGTTCGTGCCAGGTGCATCTGCAGTTGTATAAACTGGTTTTATTTCTATTCCTGAATCAGTGTATTTTTTATTCTGGTCCGGCATACAGGCGATTTACAAATTTCAGGTGATCGCTTGCGGGCGATTCATCATTCTTATTTCATCATTTTTTTTGCTTCGTGGTTCAGGGTTTGCAACACGAGTTCATGCAATGCACCGTTTGGCTGTGATATTAGTATTTCCAAAATCTTTTTATTCAGTTCAGATGAAGAGGCCGTGGGAAGTAAAGTGGACGCTACCTGGTTAACCACCATAATATTTTGTTCTTTCAGGTTGCGGACAGAATCCCAGCTTACCTGGCTGACATATAATTGTTGGGTGCTGTTATGTTCAAATTCCTGTTTGATGTTTTCCGCCAGGATAATCTTCATTTCATGTGCTGAAATGCCGGGTTGATTTAACCGGCTGATCAGGTTGGGAAGAGCGATTCTTTCTGTAAGCAACACTAAACGCTCATAGGCCTGCAGCCGCAACGGCATGCTGTTAAATTTTTCCTCCGTGCCGGTGTCTGGTAGCTTTGGCCTACGGAAAATTGCATAAACGGCCAACAGGATAGCTAATCCTGATACTGCAAGGCTTACGATGGTCAGATCCATGGATGTTGATTTGGTAGAAGAGGACAAAAATAGGTTGAATGTTCAAAGTTTCTTGTTTAAAATTTTCCGGGAAACACCACAAGGCGGTTGTTAAAATTCCTTTCTTCGAAAGGAAGTCATTCGTTTACTGGCAAAAGAATAATTATTTTTGCATTATGGAAACAACAACAGGTACAATACCCGTTACATTAACACCCGGAGCTATTACTGCGATCAGGAAGTTAATGGCTAAAGATGATTTTGATAGCACCCAGGTATTAAGGGTGGGAGTTAAAGGGGGAGGCTGTTCCGGCATGACCTATATTTTAGGTTTCGATAAAAGAGAAGAGAGCGACCAGGAATTTAATATTGAAGGAATTACCTGTGTGATGAACAAGGCGCATGAAATGTATTTATATGGTATGCACATTGACTGGCAGGACGGGCTGAATAACCGCGGTTTCACTTTCAAAAATCCCAATGCCAGTACCACCTGCGGCTGCGGAACGTCATTTGCGGTTTAAAGCGTACCCACATACAATTAACTCATTCCTGACTCATTGTTAATATAGCTAAAAGAAAAATGCCTCCGACTAGAGGCATTTTTCTTATCCGGAATAATATTTAAAATTAACTCTTAACTACAGCTGCTTCTTTTTTCGGTTTTTCCATAATCGGCCTTTTACCCAACCCTCTTTTACCTCCCAGGTCAACTAATATGGGTGCTGCTACAAAAATAGACGAATAAGTACCGGTAACAACACCGATCAGCATAGCAAAGGCAAATCCTTTAGTTACCTCGCCACCAACCAGGAACAGGATAAGGATGGTGAGGAATACCGTTAACGAGGTCATGATAGTACGGCTTAATGTTTCATTGATAGCCCGGTTAATGACCTCACCTCTCGGCGCAGTTGGCATCAGCCTGCTATCCTCCCTTATCCGGTCAAATACAATTACCGTATCATTCATGGAGAAACCGATCACTGTCAGTATGGCCGCAATAAAGTGCTGGTCAATTTCCAGCGGGAACGGTACAATATTCCTGGCAAAAGAGAACACCGCCAATGTTACAAAAACGTCGTGCAGCAGGGCCACGATTGTTCCCAGCGAATATCTCCAGTCGCGGAAACGAATAAAGATGTACAAAAAGATAACGAGGATAGCAAAGATGGTAGCTTTTACAGCGCCGGATTTCAGGTCATCGGAAATCGTAGGCAATACCTTTTTCGATTCCTGTTTATAGGTTTCATCAAATTGTTTGTATGTCATCCCCGCCGGCAGGTGATTTTTCAAACCTGCTATTAATTTGCTTTCTACGATCGAATCCACTTCGGCAGCAGGATTTTCAATCTGGTAAGCTGTTGTAATATCCAGGGTGGCATTGTCCCCGATTGTTTTAATGATCGGGCTTTCTCCGCCAAAGGCGGTCCGAAGGTCAAGCCGCACCTGTTCTACATCAACTTTTTTACCGAAATTAATTTTATAGCTGCGACCTCCTTTAAATTCAACCCCTTCATCAAAACCGTTGAAATAAGATGCAACTCCCAGCGCCAGTACAATCATGGAAATTACATATGCGATCTTGCGGTATTCAATGAATTTGAACTTCGCATGCTTAAAGATCCGCCGGGAAGTACTGGTGAAATATTCGAGGTGTTTCTTTTTATTGGTGAACCATTCAGTGATCCAGCGGCTTACGAGGATACCGCAGAACAAGGAAAGGATGATACCGATCATTTGCGTGGTAGCAAAACCTTTTACAGGTCCGAGGCCAAAATAGAAAAGGATCGCCGCAGTCAGGAATACGGTTACGTGCGCATCCAGTACGGGTGGCAGGGATCGTTTATAGCCTTCATTGATGGCCGGAATATATCCTTTGCCCTTTGACAGTTCTTCTTTGATCCGTTCATAAATAATTACGTTGGTATCAACTGCCATACCAATGGTTAATACCAAACCGGCAATACCGGGAGCAGTTAATGTTGCACCGAGACCTGCTAATATACCCACGGTGAACAGGAGGTTTAAGATCAGGGCAATATTTGCCACCCATCCACTCGTATTATAGTAAACCAGCATCAGCAGGAAGATCACCACAAAGGAGATGAGGAAAGCCATAGTGCCGCCGCGGATGGCAGCCTGTCCAAGGGTAGCACCTACCTGTTGTTCCTGGATAATTTTTGCAGGTGCGGGTAATTTACCTGCTTTCAAAATATTAGCGAGGTCAGCTGCTTCCTGTTGAGTATAGCTTCCCGAAATGGATGAAATTCCATTGGGTATGGCATTAATAACATTGGGTGCTGAATAAACAATATTGTCGAGCACGATCGCAATTGGTTTACCGACATTCCTTTCGGTCATCTTTTTCCAGATGGCAGCACCAAAACTTTTCATCTCCATTCTCACTTCCACTTTGCCGTACTGGTCAAATTCCTGTTGCGCATTCGAAATAGCATCACCTTCCAGTTCTGCTGTGGCCCGGCCAAATGTCTTAAGCGCATACAACGGAACGGTGGTGGCAGACTTTCCTTTTTTATCTTTCGCAGGTATGCCGTAGGCCCAGATAATATCAGATGAAAAGTTTGGCCGCAGTTCATCTAAATAGGTCCGGAACTGCGCTGTGTCCTTTATCGCAACTTCACCAATACCTGCCGGAAAATGTATTTCTCCTTTTTCATCCCGGCTGGGTTGCATGAACTTTATGTATTTATCGATGGTAACTTTCGTTGCAGTCTTCAGATCCTGGATGCTTTTTCCGGTAGTGTCCGGCTTACCAGCCCCCAGTTCTTCCGCCAATGATTTGGATTTGCCGGTATCATTCTTTGCAATCGCCTGGCCTTTCCCCGTGGTATCTGTATTCCTGGCGAGTGTGTCGGTTTTCGGTGTAGTATCCTTGGCTGCAGAAGTATCTTTTACACCGCCGTACCGGGCATTAAATATATCAATGGCTTTTTGCCAGCTCGCCGAATAATTATTATCCTGGAGCGTATAGACTTCCCAGAACTGCAGGTTAGCCGTGGTCTGTAAAATTTTTCTTGCTCTTTCCCGATCCTTGATACCCGGTAATTCAATATTAATGGTTGCCTTATCCCGGTTTGGATTGATATTAGGCTGAGCCACCCCAAACTGGTCAATACGGGTACGGAGTACCCTGAATGTCCGGTCGAATGCATCTTTGGCTTCATCCCGGATATAGTTCTCGACTTTGTTATCGCTTGATTTAATATCAATTTTATTGGAGCTAGCGCCCGCAAACAAGGAAGCCAGTGGCCTGTCTTTTTCCAGTTTCCGGTATTCTTCTATGAATAACGTAATGAAATCGGCGCTACTGTTAGCTTTTCGTTTGTCTGCGTTCTGCAGGGCCAATAAGAAATTCGGATCTTTCGAATTATTTGCAAGTGATTTCAAAAGCCCTGTCATTTCCACTTCCATCGTCACATTCATCCCACCCTGCAGGTCAAGGCCAAGATTTAGCTCTTCTTCTTTTGCCTTCTGGTAACTGACGGCGCCATTAAAACCGTAGGTGACGGTGACATCTTTCGTAACCCGCAGCAGGCTATCGTTTGTTTTCTGGATGATCTGTTCCAGGTATTCCTGGTAAATTGCCTGTGAATCTTTATTGCCGGGATATTTATCAAGGGCACTCGGGAAATTCTTTTTTACATAGCTAATTGCACGGGCCTTCATCTTTTTTTCATGGCGCTGTACAAACCAGGTAAAAGACAATTGATACAGGGAATAGATAATAAGCAGCACAGTGAAAAACCGAACCAAACCTTTCAGTTGCATACGTGTTGGATTTACATTTTTTAAGACCGCTGCCTGAATAACTATCGGGTAGCAAGGCTTTAAATTTTAAGGACGGCAAAGATAGCTTTTTCGGATCAATTCCTGCTAACTAAAAAAGGACTCTTTTAGGCTGATTTTTAAAACCTTAACTCGTCGCAATTCTTACCTTTGGCTGGTTATGAGCGCATTTGCCAAAACCGGCTTTGCAGGCATTTTTATAGTGGCAGGAATTCTCCGTTTTAATCCTTTCCGGCAGCCGGAAAAAGTCAGCCAAAATGTATTCCAGGTGAGCAACCCGTCGGGAAATAAATTAAATGACACTTTCATGCACAACCTGTTAGCACAGTATCCTCAATTTTTTAATGCAATGCTCGCAGAAAAAAGTGAATGGCCTATACAGGTTATTTATACCCAGATCAACCAGGACAAAGCAGGTAAAATTGAATTCACTGACCATTCGTACAATCTCGATTCTGAAAATTATTTTTATCCCGCTTCCACAGTAAAGCTGCCTGTCGCGATACTCGCCCTGCAAAAGCTGAACGAATTGAAGATCCAGGGGCTGGATAAAAACAGTACCATGATCACAGGCGCAGCAGGGGATATGCAAACAGAAGTTTATAACGATCCGTCGGCACCGGATGGCCGCCCAACCATTGCCCATTATATAAAAAAAATATTATTAGTAAGCGATAATGATGCTTTTAACCGCCTGTATGAATTTTTAGGACAGGAATACATTAACCGGACACTGCAAAGCATGGGCTTTACCGATGCGCAGATACTTCACCGCCTGCAGGTAAGTTTGAACGAAGAACAGAACCGCGCGACAAATCCCATAAGATTTTATGATGACAGCGGAAAATTAATTTATGAGAAGCCCGGCGAAAATAGTCAGCTAGCCTATGCATCCCGTAATACCAAAATGGGAAAAGGCTATTATAGTGGTGACAAGCTGGTCAATGAACCTTTTAATTTTTCAAAAAAGAATCGTTTATCCTTACAGGATCTTCACACCATCCTGAGAAGTATACTGTTTCCCGGAGCCGTTCCCGACAAACAACGTTTTAACCTTACAGCGGATGATTATAATTTTTTACGCCGTTACATGTCCATGACGCCCGGCGAGTCCAGGTTTCCTTTTTATGACCCCGTGAAATACCAGGACAGTTATGTAAAATTTCTTTTTTACGGTGCCGGGAAACAAAAGGCTGATCCTGGCATACGCATTTTTAATAAAGTTGGCGATGCGTATGGATTTTTGATTGACGTAGCTTATGTGGTGGATTTTAAAAACAAGATTTCGTTTATGCTGAGCGCTGTTATTCATTGCAACAGCGATGGTATTTTCAATGATGACAAATACGATTATGATACAATCGGGTTCCCTTTTATGAAAAACCTTGGACAGGTTATCTATGATTACGAATTGAGACGGGAAAGGAAATATATTCCCGATCTTTCATCATTTCAATTCGATTATCGGGAATAAATTTTGGTAGGTCAAACAGGTATCGTGTATCACCCGTTAGCCATCGGGGCTGAAATCACGCTGAATAAATAGCGAACGCTTTGAGTATGCATTGAAATCCTCTTCGACTCCGGCATGAGATAAGGACCTTTCCCCAGTCTTTAAACGCAGGGAACAAATTTATTAAATCCCTACATTTGCACCGCTGTTACAAAGCAGGAACGATTGCCGGAATTTTTACCTACTAATTTACCCGTAATTAAATGAACTATGCAGTTATCTTCTTTTTTAGAACGTTTCAATGAACCGGAGACCTTAAAAATGGCAAAACTGGGCCGGGAACTCAGGTCAAAGGGCGTTGATGTAATTGATCTTAGTTTAGGCGAGCCGGACTTCGATACACCTGTCCATATTAAAGAAGCGGCCATAAAAGCTATACATGATAACTGGAGTCATTATACACCTGTCCCCGGATTTCTGGATCTTCGCGAAGCTGTTTGCACAAAACTAAAAAGGGATAATAACCTTGATTATAAACCGGAGCAGATTGTCACGTCAACCGGGGCCAAGCAAAGCCTGGCCAATGCGATCCTTGCCTTAGTTGATGAGGGAGACGAGGTCATTATTCCCACACCTTACTGGGTTACTTACAGTGAACTGGTTAAAATCGCCAGGGGCAAGGTGGTGGAGATTAAGACTACCACCAGCCAGGGCTTTAAAATAACCCCTGCACAGCTGGAAACTGCTATCACCAGCAAAACAAAATTGTTCATGTTTTCTTCACCCTGCAATCCCAGTGGCGCTGTTTATAACAGGAAAGAGCTTGAAGCATTGGTGAAAATATTTGAAAAACATCCGGGTATATTTATACTGTCGGATGAGATATATGAGTATATCAATTTCGTAGGTCAGCATGAAAGTATCGCTCAATTTTCTTCGGTAAAAGACAGGGTGGTACTCATAAATGGATTAAGTAAGGGCTTTGCCATGACTGGCTGGCGCCTCGGATATTTAGCGGCGCATGCCGAAATTGCCAAAGCCTGCGAAAAAGTACAGGGACAATTTACCAGCGGTGCTAATTCAATTGCCCAAAAAGCGGCAGTTATTGCGCTGACGACCGACCTGCGGCCGACCCTGGAAATGGTGAATGAATTCACCCGGAGAAGAAAAAAAGTTTTGGAAATAGTGAAAGAGATCCCGGGTATAACTTGTTCTGAACCCGACGGAGCATTTTATATTTTTCCGGATGTAAGTTCATACTATGGAAAAACAGACGGGGAATCTGTTATTGCCAATGCAGCAGATTTCAGCATGTATCTTTTAAATAAAGCGCACGTTTCTTCCGTAATGGGTGATGCATTTGGCGAACCGAAATGCGTTCGTTTTTCTTTTGCCAACAGCATGGAAAAAATTGAAGAAGGGTGGAAAAGAATTAAAGTGGCTTTGAGTAAATTAAAAAATGTTTAGCGTTCTGGCTTAATGTAATTCCTGCAAACCGGACCGGAACTTTTTATCCAGTTCCAGCACCTGCGGTATCACTAGCTGCTGATCATTATTCGTGATTACAAAATCACAGAGTTTCATTTTCATTTCTTCCTCTACCTGGCGGCTGATGCGTTTCATCACATCTTCCGCAGACAGGCCGTCCCGGTTCATTACCCTTTTAACCCGGACGTGCTGTGGGGCATATACACCGATAATATAATCCAAATGTTCCGCGGCGCCACTTTCAAATAATAGTGCCGCTTCTTTGATGCAATAGGGGGCAGTTTGTTTGTTCATCCATTGTTCGGCATCACTGAGCGTGACCGGGTGGGTGAGAGAATTAAGTAATTCCAGTTTTTCTTTGTTATTAAAAACAAGAGAAGCGAGCCATTTCCTGTCGAGCTCTCCATTTTTATAACTCTCTTTGCCAAAGTGCTGAATGAGGAGGGCTTTTAGCGCTGCATTTGAATTCATGAGCCTTTTTGCTGCGTCGTCTGCATAATAAACAGGAATGTCCAGGGTTTCAAATACTTTGGCAACGGTCGTTTTGCCGCTACCAATTCCTCCTGTCAGGCCAACTTTTAGCATAATGAAATGTAGAATAGAAATTCCAAAATACAAATCACAAATCCCAAATGAAAAAACCAAATTCCGGCAAAGAACAGTCTTCGCATGTTGGAACTTGGAATTTAATCGATTTGGAAATTTGTTATTTTTTCTCGACAGCCGGTTTGTTTAACGCTGCAGTCCAGTCCATGCTGATGGAGCTTTTTTCAATCTTGATATAACTACCCGGGCTTATTTCCATTTGCAGGGTTCCGTCATCATTTACTTTGTTTATCGTGCCATGAATGCCCGCTATCGTTACAATTTTATCACCCTTACCGAGGTCTTCAATAAATTTTTTCTGATTCTTCGCCCTTTTAGCCTGTGGACGGATGAAGAACATCCAGAAGACAAGGATCATCAATCCTAAAAATACAAACTGGAAGCCTCCAAAACCCCCGGATGATTTTCCCCCACTTGTTCCTGTATCAGCACCCGGCACACAGGAAGAAAAAGAAATGGCAACCAGGATGGCACCGGCAAAATAATTTAAAATTGATTTCATGTTTATTGAGTTTTGAGTAGCCCTGCTTTTTTTTAATGTGATTATTTATTCAATCATGTCTGCCCGGAAGGTAAGTGTTTCTTCCCCGGTAGGTTTAATATTTGCTTTTACATAGATCCGCTTCCTGGTTTCACCGCTTCCGCTACCATTATATTTAGCTTTGATCAGACCCTCTTCCCCGGGGGCAAAAGGCTTTTCAGGTTTTTCAGGAATGGTACAGCCACATTCGGCACTTACATTCTCAATCACCAGGTTCTTGGTTCCGGTATTTTTAAACCGGTAACTGATCTCTATTTCCTTTCCGTGTTTTTGTTTGCCCAGGTCTTTAAAGGTGGAATCTATCCATTGAACCGTAGTGAATTCTGCGGTATCGGTGATGGCTTTTGTCTTTCCTTCTTCTTTGGCATCTTTGACGCCCGGAACCCCCGTGGTCTTTTTATCATTTGTTTTGCAGGCAACAAGTGTTGCAATGACTACAAGAATGAGCAATGTTTTTTTCATTGTCGCTGTTTTTAAGAATCGCAAATGTAGAGAAAAGCCACGAGTCCTGAGCAGGGGAATGGAAGCTATACTTTTTTATACTCCACCTTCTGCATTTTACCCTGTTGTACGAGTTCTTTATGAATATTATCCAGGATACCATTCACGAATTGCCCGCTTTGTGCAGTGCTGTAATCCTTGGCCAGGTCGATGTATTCATTGATCGTTACTTTGGGAGGGATGGTTTCGAAATAAAGGAATTCAGCCACACCCATTTTCATCATGATCATATCCAGCTGGGCAATCCTTTCCGGGTCCCAGTTTTTTAATTTAGGGATGATCAGGCCCTGCAGGTGTTCACTTTTTTCCAATACGGTCTGCAATAAGTTTTTAGCAAACTGTTCTTTATCTGCACTCATCATTTGTTTGAAATTGAACGTGCCGGGTTTATGCATATAGCCGGCCAGTAATTGAACCAGCATTTCACCATCATCATCCCAGTTGGTGAAATTTTCTTCGACGTGAGCTACGAATGCGTCATTCGCCAGTAACAGGTCGTTTAAAATAAACTCGATGATTTTTTTTTCCTCTGTCTTATCCCGGCCCGGCTGAGCCGTATAGTTTTTATATTCCGGGGTCTCTGTCAATGAATAATAAATTTTACGTAACAGTTCTTTATCCATCATCAGTTCCGGTTTTTGCAAGGCGAACTGTTCTTTCAGTGCGGCATCATCCAGGATCTTCCACAGTAATTCATTGCCCGCAATTTTGGTATTTACATTCAGGTCAGCTGCATTGGGCAAGTGCTTTCCTGCCCGGTTATGTGCGTTGGTCTCGGCGTAACGGGAAACTTCTGTCAGGAAATATATAAGGTAAACGAACAGGGTGCGTGCCTGGTCAAAGTGTTGCTGCAACAGCTGCTGAGGCTCCCCGGGTTTGACATCCTTCTCTAATGTGGAAACAGTATAAAGCGTTTGCATCACTTTCACCCGGATATTTCTTCTGCTGATCATCTTTCAAGAACTGGTTGAGGCGGTAAAGATAGCGAATCCGGCAACTTTATTTATTAATTTACAAGTGCCCTGCATTAATTTTTAGAGGAGCAAAGGTTGTAAACAAAAAAATCATGTTGGGGATATTTTTTTTCAATAAAAAAGGGTATGAGTTATCTTGTTTAACTGGCGAAAACTACCTTTGTCGGCAGTCACTATGGAGGGTTTTATCTTCTCCTGGTTAAAAGTAATTTTGTACAGCTGGTTTCTTTTTTTAATTTATTCATCCTATGCAAAAAAAATATCTTTCAGCAGGGAACTTATTTTCTTTTTTATTCCTGCTATTTATTCTCACTATTGCTGGCTGCAGGCCTCATAACAGGAACGAAAGGCCTTCGGAAGAAAATGAAATGTATGATGGTCCCGAAGAACTGGCCCGGATGGAATTCGAACATACGAAAGACCCTGTTACCGGAAAGGTACCAAGCCAGTTACTTTTAACTGCATTGAATAAAACCATGCAGTCTAAAAATGCGGCATTACAAACTGACCAGATAAATGCTTTGACATGGACAGAAAGGGGACCAAACAGTGATGTACCAGGTCCTTATGGTAATTCAAGAGCAAACAGTGGTATTACTTCGGGGCGAATTAGAGCGGTGATGGTGGATTCGAATGATGCGACACATAAAACAGTATGGATCGGTGGAGTGGATGGAGGATTATGGAAAACGACTGATATTACAACTGCCCCTGCTAACTGGACTTTAGTTAATGACTACCTGAGTAATCTTGCCGTAGCGGCTATTTGCCAGGACCCCCGGCCTGGATTTACCAATAACATGTATTTCTGTACAGGCGAATCTTATTTAAATTTTGATGCAGTACGGGGTAATGGAGTTTTTAAAAGTACGGATGGTGGCGCCACCTGGAATTTCCTGTCCAGTACAAGCAGTTACCTTAATTGTACGAGGATCCTTTGTGATTATTTAGGTAATGTTTACCTGGGAACCCGCGGTGCCGGGTTACTTCGTTCGACAGATGGCGGTAATTCGTGGACGGTTATCACCCCGACGGGTCTTGTTTCAGATATCTGCGATTTGGAAATCAGTTCTACCAGTGCATCAGCCAGGTTACATGTGGTAGCGGGTATTAACAGTACCCAGGCTTATCGTTATACAGATCTGCCCGAAACAGCGGCTTCGGGAAGCTGGACCACCCCGGTTGCGGCTTTTCCTTCTTATACTAACCGGGCGGAGATTGCCTGTAGCGGATCAACATTATACGCATTGCCAGCTAATGGAAGCCACCAGGTCCCGGCGATTTATAAATCTACAAACGGGGGAGCTAATTGGGTGGCAACCACGGGTAATCCTACGGCGGGTTGGGCAAGTGCCCAGGGATGGTATGCATTAGCAGTTGACATAAACCCTGCCGATCCCAACCAGTGTATCATTGGCGGACTTGATACCTGGAAAACAACTAACGGCGGGAACACCTGGACACAAATATCAACCTGGGTAGGTTCAACACCCGTCAACCAGTTTGTACACGCAGATGTACATAAGATCACCTGGTATGATGGCGGCAATAAATTAATATTTGCATGTGACGGGGGAATCCATTATTCATCTGACGGGGGAGCAACGATCCGCGACAGGAACGCAGGCCTACGGATCAAACAATTCTTTTCCTGTGCCATACATCCTTCTACCACTAATTATTTTTTAGCAGGAGCCCAGGATAATGGCGTACACCAGCTCAGCAATGCGGGCCTGGGCAGTTCAGTAGAAGTAACGGGCGGTGATGGCGGTTTTGTTGCTATCGACCAAAATCAACCACAGTACCAATTCGGATCTTATGTTCATAATCGTTACCGCGTTAGTTCAAATGGTGGCGTCGATTGGACATTTGTAGACTTGGATATAAATTCAGGCCAGTTCATTAATCCCTTTGATTATGACAATACTGCAAATATTATGTATTGTGGGGATAATGCTTCCACTTACAGGAGATGGCTTGATCCGCAGGCCGGCGGCACTACATCGGACGTTGTAAATATTACAAGTATATCAGGCAGCGTTACTGCGGTAAGTGTTTCCCCGTTCACTGCCAACAGGGTTTATTTTGGCACAAATAATGGAAAAGTGGTGCAGGTTGATAATGCCAATACAATCGTATCCGGATCGGCTGGAACAGATTTGTCAACTGGTCTTCCAACAGGGACAATTTCCTGCATTAACCAGGGCACCAATGATCAGAATCTTATTGCCTGTTATTCCAATTATAATAAAGCAAGCGTTTGGGTGTCCACCAATGGAGGTAGTTCCTGGACTTCACTGGATAATAATGGAGTCAACCTGCCTGATATGCCTGTGCGCTGGTGTATGTTTTATCCCGGTGATAATACCAAAGCCTATATCGCTACGGAAACCGGTGTTTGGGAAACGACTTCAATTAATGGCACATCTACGGTGTGGGCAGCGAACAATACTTTTCCAACGGTAAGGACTGACATGATCAAATATCGTCCCTCTGACCGTACCATTGCCGCGGCCACACATGGCCGCGGTTTGTGGACAGCTACTATTCCCAACGTAACTACACCTGATTTGCAATTCCAGAATCCGGGTAGCGCTGCTACAGAAGCTACAGCATTTACTACTGGTTGTCGCGGATACACGGACTATTCTGCTAATATGGTTATTCTGAATCCCCCAACTGGTGCTGCAACCGTTACGCTGGGCGTTGCCGGAGGCGGGACCGCATTACAGGGAATTGATTATGATATTACTACTAATGGAAACTTTGCCTCTCCCAGCATGCAGCTCAATTTTGCAGATGGGGTTACCACACCACAACCATACACCATAAGAGTATACGATGATGCAGCCATGGAATCTGCAGAAAGTTTTACGTTGAATTATTCTATTTCAGGTAGTACCAATGCACAAGCGGGTACATCCAATCAAACGTATACATTTACAATTAATGATAATGATGCAGGGCCGGTTGCCCCGAGTACCGGAACCAGTTCTACGATCGGCAACCTGAATTTTATCACTTCAGGTGGTCAGTCATGTTTTTACAGCTCTAAGATTAAACATAAGATTCAATACCTTTTTACTAAAGCCGAACTTAATGCTGCTGGCATCAATTCAGCCACCAATTTAACCAGTTTAAAATTGAGAGTATATACGAAAAATAGCACAAAAGCTTTTACCGGTTTCACAGTTTCGCTGGGAAATACCTCTACTACATCATTTTCCAATTTTATCTCACCAACATTTACCCAGGTGTTTTCCGGTCCGGTTACGACAGTAGCTGGTGATAATACCATTAATTTTTCAACAAACTTTCCGTGGGATGGCACTTCGAATGTTGTCGTGAATATGTGTTTTGAAAACGCTTCAGCGGATCCTGCCGATGATATTCTCGAATCTGATGTTCCAGATGGGACAAATAATTATTCAGTATATGCTAACTATACTTCCGGTGGAACTGCGGGCTGCAGTTTGCCTGCAGCTTTCATTTCTGGATTGAGGCCTAATATGGCTTTTGGATATTCAATTCCCGGAACTTCTATATCCACAGTATTAAACAGCAGCAAAACCGCCTACCTTGGCCCTAATGATGACGTATATTTTTATGATGGTTCCGGCAATATCATGGCACGCATAAAAAACCTTACTTCTTTTGACTATGGATGTACCCAGGTTGTTATTGACCGCGATGGCACGGGTTCCGCACAGTTCTGGAATAATACGCCAGCCAATTACCTGGCTTCAAAATCCTTTAAAGTAATTCCAACCAATAATACAACGACCGGTAACTACCAGATCACCTTATATTATACCGGCCTGGAAGTTACAGGTTGGCAAACTGCAACGGGACAGAATATCTCATCCAGCCAGGTGATCAAAATTTCAAACGGATTTTATATTCCGGATGTAACACCTGCTGCCTCTCATATTAATGATGTCATTATTGCAACTGCCACCGCGGCTGTATTCGGTACCGGCAAAACAGTGACCGGCACCTTTAACAATACCGGTTTTTCGGGATTTGGAGTAGGCTTCCCCTGCAGCCCTTTATCTGGTGTATTGCTCTGGACTGGCGCTGTTAATACTGATTGGTCGAATCCCGGCAACTGGTGTTGCGGAGTAGTTCCGGTTTCTACCTCGGATGTCCAAATTAACGGGGGACTGACCAATTACCCGGTAATAGGCACCAATGTAACAGTAAAAAGTTTGACCCTAAGGCCTGGTGCAACCTTTAATGTTGCTTCCGGCTTTACCCTGACAATACAATAATTGCGGTCAGCCTGGTCTGAAAGGCAGAGCCGGAAAAAGGAAAATTTGTCTTAAGTGATTTTAGGGTTTCAAAAGACCCTGTCATTTATTTCCACATACCTGAAAATTTGTCTTCTTTATCTTGAGCGGCATGGTATTTCCTGTACCTTTGCAATCCCAAATCCAAAACAACATCTTCATTTCAATAATAATAAATCAACACAATTATGGCTAAAAAAGTAAATGTTACCCCATTGCACGACAGGGTAATTGTAAAAGCAGCTGCGGCTGAAGAGAAAACGGCAGGTGGAATTATCATCCCCGACACTGCAAAAGAGAAGCCTCAGCGTGGCATCGTAATCGCTGCCGGTCCTGGTAAAAAAGATGAACCTGTTACTGTAAAAACAGGGGACACGGTGCTTTATGGCAAATATGCCGGAACAGAAATTCAGATCGAAGGGCTTGACTACCTGATCATGAGAGAGTCGGATATCCTGGCGATCGTGTAGGGAAGCTTTTAGCTATAAGCCATTAGCTGTTAGCCAGCTAATCGCTGACAGCACTCAAATTTTTAAAACATTTCAAACTAAATAACATGGCAAAACAACTCTTCTTCGATATTGAAGCAAGGAACAGAATGAAAAAAGGCGTTGACATTCTGTCCAACGCAGTTAAAGTTACACTTGGTCCCAAAGGACGCAACGTGGTATTAGAGAAAAAATTTGGTGCACCCTCTATCACCAAAGATGGTGTAACGGTTGCAAAAGAAATTGAACTGGAAGACCCGATCGAGAACATGGGTGCGCAAATGGTAAAGGAAGTAGCTTCTAAAACGGCTGATATAGCCGGGGATGGCACGACCACAGCTACTGTATTAGCCCAGTCTATCATCAGTGAAGGTTTGAAAATGGTGGCTGCAGGCAGTAACCCGATGGACCTGAAACGCGGTATTGAAAAAGCGGTGAATAAAGTAGTTGAGCACCTGAAAGGACAAAGCCAGGCTGTAGGAAATGACAGCAGCAAAATTCAGCAGGTGGCTTCTATTTCTGCCAATAACGACAATGAGATCGGCAAGCTGATCGCTGAAGCGATGAAGAAAGTTGGAAAGGAAGGTGTGATTACGGTAGAAGAAGCAAGAGGCACTGAAACAGGTATTGAAGTGGTGGAAGGAATGCAATTCGACCGGGGATATATCTCTCCCTACTTTGTAACCAACAGTGAAAAGATGGAAGCAGAACTGGAGAATCCTTATATCCTGATCTATGACAAGAAGATCAGCAATATGAAAGATATCCTGCATATACTGGAAAAAGTGGCACAGGGTGGTCGTCCTTTATTGATCATCGCCGAAGACCTGGAAGGTGAAGCACTGGCAACCTTGGTGGTTAACAAATTACGCGGAACATTGAAAGTGGCTGCTGTAAAAGCACCGGGTTTTGGTGACCGCAGGAAAGAAATGCTGGAAGACATTGCAAAACTCACTGCAGGGATGGTGATCAGTGAAGAGCAGGGTTATAAACTGGAAAATGCAGACCTCACATACCTGGGCCAGGCAAAAACTGTTACAATCGATAAAGACAATACAACCATCGTTGGTGGTAAGGGGAAAAAGGAAGATATCACTGCCCGTATCAACCAGATCAAAGCACAAATCGAAGTAACTACATCTGACTATGATAAGGAAAAACTGCAGGAACGCCTTGCTAAACTGAGTGGTGGTGTTGCAGTATTAAATATTGGTGCTGCTACTGAAATGGAAATGAAAGAAAAGAAAGACCGTGTTGACGATGCATTACATGCAACAAGAGCAGCAGTAGAGGAGGGTATTGTTCCCGGTGGTGGTGTAGCTTTTATCCGTGCCATTGAATCTCTCGAAAAATTCAAAGGTTCCAATGAAGATGAAACAACCGGTGCAGCTATAGTAAGAAGGGCTTTGGAAGAGCCGCTTCGCCAGATTGTAGAGAATGCAGGTATCGAAGGTTCCATTGTCGTGCAGAAAGTTAAAGAAGGAAAAAGTGATTTTGGTTTCAATGCCAGGACAGAAGTTTACGAGAACCTTTTCAAAGCGGGTGTTATTGATCCTACAAAAGTTACCCGTATTGCGTTGGAAAATGCCGCTTCAATTGCTGGTATGTTACTGACTACTGAATGTGTAATTGCTGATAAACCCAAGAAGGAAGAAGCCGGACATTCTCATGGCGCTCCTGATATGGGCGGAATGGGCGGATATTAATATATATAACCATTCTGTTGAGCTGTTAATTACAGGAAAAATCTCAAAATTAAATCCCGTTTCCGGAAAGGAACGGGATTTTTCTTGGAGCTAATGTCATTTCTTCTATTGATTTGAGGCTATTATATATTAGTTTTGATGCCTGTTTTCATCAAAAAATTATTATGAAGAAATTTTTACTCCCACTTTTTACCGTGGTGTGTTGTGCAGGTCTTTCGGCCCAAAACAGGTTTTTTAGTGATGTGGGTAACAACAAGCAATTTCAAACCAATGGTCAACGGGTTATCATTCCTCAACATTACAGGTCGGCATCCCTGGATGTGCAAACCATGAAAGATTTTTTATGGTCTTTACCGGATGAAAAAAATATTCTTTATAATCGAAATTCCACACCGATACTGGAATTGCCAATGCCGGATGGCAGCATGGCAAAATTCCATGTGTGGGAAAGCAGTATCCAAGAACCCGCATTAGCAGCAAAGTTTCCTGAAATCAAAACTTTTGCCGGCCAGGGTATTGATGATCCCTATGCAACCATCCGCTTTGACTACAATCCTTATTTTGGATTCAGTGCCCAGATTCTTTCCCCCAATGGCAGGGTTTATATCGATCCTTACGCAAAAACAGATATTCATAATTATATCAGTTATTACCAGGCAGATAATAAAAGGGATGCCGGGTTTATTTGTTCTTTTGAAGAAAGGAACCCGGGTGCTCCGGAACCTATAACTAATGCGGGACCATGCCTGGGAACACAGTTGCGGACCTTTCGCCTGGCTATTACATGCACAGGTGAATATGCCCAGACCGTTGGTGCAGGGCTTGCGGGACCAACCCATGCAGCCATCGTTGCAAGTGCCAACCGGGTAACACAGGTTTATGAAAATGACCTGGCTATAAGATTGGTATTAATAGCCAATAATAATTTGGTTGAATTCCTCAACCCGGCTACCGATCCCTATGCCAATGACGGAAACAATGACCTGAATATAATTACAAGTGTTATTAACAATGCGGTAGGTTCCGCCAATTATGATATTGGCCACCTGTTTTGCACGAACGAGATTAACGGGGTGGGTGCGGGAGTGGCATTCCTGGGAGTGGTATGCACTGGCAATAAAGGTGGCGGACTTACGGGAAGATTAAACCCGGTTGGTGATGGTTATGATATTGACTATGTAGCCCATGAAATGGGTCACCAGTTTGGCGCTAGCCATACCTTTAATTCCAACAACTGTGCAAGTGCCGGAGGTTCTTACGAACCTGGCAGTGGTACCACCATTATGGCTTACGCTGGTATTTGCTCCCCAACAGAAAATATACAGCCCCACAGCGACGCTGTTTTTCATGCGAGAAGCTTTGACCAGATAGGCACATTTGTTAGTACGGGAACCGGTGCATCCTGTGCGTCGCTTAGTGCAACCGGTAATACATTGCCGTTGATAACATCGGTAACTCCTAATAATTTAAGCATCCCGATCGGTACACCATTTGAATTAACTGCAACAGCTACCGATGCTGATGGCGACGCCTTAACCTATAACTGGGAAGGTTGGGACGCCGGGGCGGCAGGCAGTTGGCCAAGTGCTGCTAACAGCACTACCCGCCCGCTTTTCAGAACAAGGGTTTCCAAAACTACGGGTACACGAACTTTTCCGGATATCAGGGTAATTGCTGCCAACTACCCGGGCACAGGTGCTCCCTCTGCCATGGACGGCCTAAGGGGTGAAGTACTTCCACAAATCGCCCGTGTTATGAAATTCAGGTTGACAGTAAGAGACAATCGCGCAGGCGGTGGTGGTAATGTTTCATTTGGTGAAGGTTGTCAAAATACATCAACCTTCCAGGTCAATGCTGTTGGAACGGCTCCCTTTACAGTCACTGTCCCGAATGGCGGTGAATCTTATTTCGGAGGATCATCACAAACTATAACCTGGAATGTAGCAGGTACCGATGCTGCCCCAATAAATGTGGCTAATGTAAAAATTTCTTTGTCAACCGATGGTGGATTAACATACCCGACAATCATAACAGCCAGTACTCCTAACGATGGTACTGAAGTGTTGACAATTCCTTCCATCGTAACGGCAACGGCAAGAATAAAAGTGGAAGCAATCGGGAATATTTTCTTTGATATTTCTAATACAAACTTTACGATCAATGCACCACCGGTTGGGTTTAATTTTAATACACCTGCAGCGGCTGTATCAGCCTGCCCTGCTTCGACTTCAATGTCAGTTACCCTGGGTACGATTTCCAATGGTGGATTTTTAACGCCAATCAATCTTTCAGCAATCGCAGGTGTGCCTGCCGGTACCAATATAACATTCGGTACGAACCCGGTAACCCCCGGAAACAGTACAGTCATTACGCTGAATAACACCAATACATTATCTGCAGGTTCTTATGTTGTCACAATTTCCGGAACAGCAGGAGCTATCACAACAACCAGGGATATAACATTCACTATAAATACCGGTGCCGGACCCGTTATCGCAACACAACCGGCATCTCAAACAGTATGTGCCGGCTCTGATGTCACATTCACCGTTGTTGCTGCAGGCAGTTTTCAGTGGCAGGTAAGTACTGCAGCTGTACCTGTATTCACTAACATTGGCGGAGCGACCTCAGCTACGTATTCTATTACAGGTGCCACGGCCGGATTGAATGGGAATCAATATCGGGTTATTGTCACCGGCCAGTGCGGAAGCACTAATTCCAATACAGTAGTATTAACGGTAAACACAGCACCTGTCATTTCAGCCCATCCACAAAATGTTACACTTTGTGCAGGCAGTAATAATACTTTCAATGTAACAGCGACGGGCTCTGGTCTCAACTATCAATGGCAGGTGAGCACTCCAGCAGTACCCGCATTTACTGACATACCGGGGGCCAGCTCACCAACCTATACTGTTAATGGCATTACAGCAGGAATGAATGGCAATCAATATCGAAGCGTGGTATCGGGGCTATGTACACCTGTGGCCACTTCCAATCCAGCAACGCTTACAGTGGTCATTCCAACAACGGTTGCCAGCCAACCGGCCAATGCTGTTGTTTGTAACGGAAGCAATACAAGTTTTTCCGTGGCAGGCAGCGGTTCCGGAGTTATTTATCAATGGCAGGTGAACGATGGAACAGGGTTTGTAAATATATCCAATGCATCACCTTATTCCGGTGCGAACGCGGCAACACTGGTAATTACGGGGGCAACTACCGGATTAAATAATTACCAGTACCGGGCCCAGTTATCCAATGCTATTTGCACGTCACCGGTTGTATCCAATACGGTTACACTTACGGTAAACACTTTACCGGTTATTTCTGCAAACCCTGTAGCAGCAACTATCTGCGTTGGTAGCAGTAATACTTTCAGTACCACAGCAACGGGTACAGGGATTAGTTATCAATGGCAAATAAGTACTGCCGCAGCACCAACTTTTGTTGATATCCCGGGTGCGACTGCTGCCACTTATACGGCAAGCAATGTAACAGCGGCAATGAATGGCAATCAATATCGTTCAATCGTTTCCGGCACCTGTGCACCACCTGCTATATCCAATGCCGCACTGTTGACAGTGATAAGTCCTGTGGTGGTGACAACGCAACCGGCTAATGTTGAATTATGTTCCGGAAGCAATACCAGTTTTACCGTAGTGGGGAACAGTTCTCAAACGATAAGTTATCAATGGCAGGTTAGTACCTCGGCCGTGCCTGCTTTTACCAATATAGCTGGTGCAACATCGGCTACGCTGCCTCTTACAGCTGTAACAACTAATATGAGCGGAAACCAATATCGTCTTCAACTGTCAAACACCACTTGTACCGCCCCGGTTTCCTCCAATATAGCGGCCCTAACCGTACGCCAGTTGCCGACTGTTGGATTAGCGGCTGCTCCTTTGCTCAGCCTGTTGCCCGGTCAAACAACGACGTTGACAGCAACACCCAGTGCCCAAACAACCGGTACGCTAACCACTTCCTGGTTAAAAAATGGCGCTGCTATCAGTAATGGAGGGAATAGTCGTATTATCAATGTTGAAAACACCGGCGCTTACAGGGTAAACATACAGGAAGTTTTTGCGAGCGGTTTAACCTGTGCTAATCAATCACCCACTGTTACCATAGATGCAACGGTCAGCGACAGGCTATTTATTTTTCCATCACCCAATGACGGTCATTTCACTATTTCCTATTATAACAGCAATGGCGCCGCAACATCAAGGAAAATAACCGTGTTTGATTCAAAAGGCTCGATGGTTAGCAATAAATCATTCCCGGTTTCCGGTCCTTATACCCTCATCAGCCTTGATATAAGACCGGCCCAAAAAGGAATTTATTATGTGGTGGTGGGTGATGCGAGCGGCAAAGTGCTGATCGATGGTAAAGTACTGATCCAGTAAAATTGTTACTGACGAATATTTCAAATCCCGCCGGGCGGAAACCAGGCGGGATTTTTGGTTTTACTATTCTATAATCGCAATTGAGCTTAGCCTAATTAATAGTAATTTTAGGATCGGGTATCCTTTCCAGCACATTGGGATCCTAAGCTTAGAATTCCACGTGGACAAGTTGTCGCGGCCGCTTCTATAGTGTCACCTAAATACTAGTGACTCCAGCGTAACTGGACTGGCCACAGTTAGGCCGCAAATGTAATCACACTGGCTCACCTT